>Ga0192240_10210_pt1 | contig 27061 bp, 20 predicted proteins | sample Koala_Koa27_H3_FD_131237 | JGI IMG/M metagenome (GOLD analysis project Ga0192240, IMG submission 131237) | Enriched cells from koala feces incubated with labeled cellulose particles, San Francisco Zoo, California, United States - Koala_Koa2-7_H3 ...
AAGACCTAAGCGGCCGATGGTACTATGCTGGGGACGGCATGGGAGAGCAGGCGGCTGCCAGGTAATTAAAAACATTCCATACAGAATGTGGGGGTGTAGCTCAGTTGGGAGAGCACCTGCCTTGCAAGCAGGGGGTCATGAGTTCGAATCTCACCATCTCCATTCGGTTCATTTTTATGAACTGAAAAGAAAGTATGTACCTTGAAAACTTCATACAGAAAAAAGTGATTGATAAACAAAGATATCAAGACATCCGAGAATTAATGCAACAAACAAAGAACTCATTTTTGTGAGGATGCTGCGAAAGCAGCGAACCCCGAGTAGCCGACGCTACGGCGAAAGGGGAAGTAAGGTCAAGCAAAAAGAGCACAGGGTGGATGCCTTGGCACTAAGAGCCGATGAAAGACGTGATAAGCTGCGAAAAGCCGCGGTGAGGAGCAAATATCCCGTGACCCGCGGATTTCTGAATGGGGAAACCCACATGAGGAAACCTCATGTATCCATGTGTGAACACATAGCGCATGGAGGGGAACCCGGTGAACTGAAACATCTAAGTAGCCGGAGGAAGAGAAAGAAACATCGATTCCGCCAGTAGCGGCGAGCGAACGCGGAAGAGCCCAAACCATGGCGCGTGCGCCATGGGGTTCGGACTGCAGGATTGACTCCTGAACCTAGCCGAACGGCTTTGGGAAAGCCGGCCGGAGAGGGTGAAAGCCCCGTAGGCGAAAGGTGAGGGAGCATGGCAGGATCCAGAGTACACCGAGACACGTGGAACCTTGGTGGAAAGAGCGGGGACCACCCCGTAAGGCTAAATACTACTTAGTGACCGATAGCGCATAGTACTGTGAAGGAAAGGTGAAAAGGACCCCGGGAGGGGAGTGAAAGAGAACCTGAAACCCTGTGTTTACAAACTGTCGGAGGGCCATACGTGCCCGACGGCGTACTTTTTGTAGAACGGTCCGGCGAGTTGCGCATACAGGCGAGGTTAAGTGCCAAAGGCACGGAGCCGCAGGGAAACCAAGTCTTAACAGGGCGATATAGTCAGTGTGCGCAGACCCGAAACCGGGTGACCTACCCATGTCCAGGTTGAAGTTGCCGTAAAAGGCAATGGAGGACCGAACCCGTATCCGTTGAAAAGGGTTGGGATGAGGTGTGGGTAGCGGAGAAATTCCAATCGAACCCGGAGATAGCTGGTTCTCCCCGAAATAGCTTTAGGGCTAGCCTCGGGAAAAGTCACATGGAGGTAGAGCACTGAATTCCTGCGGGGGCGTCAAAGCTTACCAAGGGATATCAAACTCCGAATGCCATGGTGATGGTGCCCGGGAGTCAGGCTGTACGAGATAAGTTGGACAGCCGAGAGGGAAAGAGCCCAGACCTGCAGCTAAGGCCCCAAAGTGCATGTTAAGTGGGAAAGGATGTGGGGTCTCGAAGACAGCTAGGACGTTGGCTCAGAAGCAGCCATTCGTTCAAAGAGTGCGTAACAGCTCACTAGTCGAGAGGCCCTGCGCCGAAAATGTCCGGGGCTGAAACATGCCGCCGAAGCTCAGGAACGTAAAAATACGTTGGTAGGGGAGCATTGTTAACGGGAGGAAGCGGTACCGGAAGGAGCCGTGGACTGTTAAGAAGGGAGAATGCCGGAATGAGTAGCGAGAACAGGGTGGGAATCCCTGTGGCCGAATATCTGAGGTTTCCAGGGTAAAGCTGATCTGCCCTGGGTAAGTCGGGGCCTAAGGTGAGGGTGCGAGCCATAGCCGATGGACAACAGGTTGAGATTCCTGTACCCCGTCATGACAGAACTGTGGGGACGCAGACGGAGAGCACAGCCCGGGGGTGGAGAACCCGGGGCAAGCGAGGTAGGGGCCATGCAGGCAAATCCGCATGGCAGACCTGAAGGCGTGACGCGGAGCGAAACGTAGTAGCGAAGTGTGTGGACCGGCTGCCGAGAAAAGCCGCTATCGTTCATGACGGGCCCGTACCGCAAACCGACACAGGTAGATAGGGAGAGGATCCCAAGGCCGGCGGAAGAAGCATTGCCAAGGAACTCGGCAAAATGGCCCCGTAACTTCGGGAGAAGGGGCGCCCACATAGGTGGGCCGCAGAGAATAGGCTCAAGCAACTGTTTAGCAAAAACACAGGTCTGTGCGAAACCGTAAGGTGAAGTATACGGGCTGACGCCTGCCCGGTGCTGGAAGGTTAAGAGGAGGGGTTAGCGGAAACGCGAAGCTCTGAATCCAAGCCCCAGTAAACGGCGGCCGTAACTATAACGGTCCTAAGGTAGCGAAATTCCTTGTCGGGTAAGTTCCGACCCGCACGAAAGGCGTAATGATTTGAGCGCTGTCTCGGCAATGCATCCGGTGAAATTGAAGTGCCAGTGAAGATGCTGGCTACCCGCGCCAGGACGGAAAGACCCCATGGAGCTTTACTCCAGCCTGGCACTGGTGCCCGGTGCTGCACGTACAGGATAGGTGGGAGCCGGAGAAGTAAGGACGCAAGTCCTTATGGAGGCGCTGTTGGGATACCACCCCTGCAGTACTGGGTATCTAACCTGCCGCCGTGAACCGGCGGGGGGACAATGCCAGGCGGGGAGTTTGACTGGGGCGGTCGCCTCCGAAAGGGTATCGGAGGCGCTCAAAGCTTCCCTCAGAATGGACGGAAACCATTCGGAGAGTGCAAAGGCAGAAGGGAGGCTGACTGAGACACCGACGGGTGGATCAGGTACGAAAGTAGGACTTAGTGATCCGGTGGTATAAAGTGGGATTGCCATCGCTCAACGGATAAAAGCTACCCTGGGGATAACAGGCTGATCACTCCCAAGAGTTCACATCGACGGAGTGGTTTGGCACCTCGATGTCGGCTCATCGCATCCTGGGGCTGGAGCAGGTCCCAAGGGTTGGGCTGTTCGCCCATTAAAGCGGTACGCGAGCTGGGTTCAGAACGTCGTGAGACAGTTCGGTCCCTATCCGGCGCGGGCGCAGGATATCTGAGGGGGTCTGGCCTTAGTACGAGAGGACCGGGCTGGACGGACCGCTGGTGCACCGGTTGTCATACCAATGGCACAGCCGGGTAGCCAAGTCCGGATCGGATAAACGCTGAAGGCATCTAAGCGTGAAACCGGCCCCGAGATGAGATATCCCATTCTTTAAGAAGTAAAGACCCTTGGAGAGTACGAGGTAGATAGGGCAGAGGTGGAAGCATGGCAACATGTGGAGCTGACTGTCACTAATCGTCTGAGGGCTTGACCAAAGGCGTTAATTAATCTGTATGAAGTTTTGAAGGCATATGCTTTCGTGGCCTAGTGGCTCAGTTGGTTAGAGCGCCGCCCTGTCACGGCGGAGGTCGAGGGTTCGAGTCCCTTCTGGGTCGTATATGGGATCTTAGCTCAGCTGGGAGAGCATCTGCCTTACAAGCAGAGGGTCACAGGTTCGAGCCCTGTAGGTCCCATTTTACAGCATCGAGATGGTTGATGATCTTAAGATTACCAAGCTGTAAAATGTGACACTGCCTTACGGCAGATGCACACGATTTCTTGCGAAATCGGCGCAAAATAAGATTGTAACCTGTTTTTGTTTCTATGCCGATGTGGCTCAATTGGCAGAGCAGCTGATTTGTAATCAGCAGGTTATCGGTTCGAGTCCGATCATCGGCTTTGCTTTAGACATAAGGCAACGATTTTCAGAATATAATAATATCATGGGTGGATTCCCGAGTGGCCAAAGGGGACAGACTGTAAATCTGCTGGCAATGCCTTCGAAGGTTCGAATCCTTCTCCGCCCATTATTAATTTAATATCGCGGGGTGGAGCAGTCTGGAAGCTCGTCGGGCTCATAACCCGAAGGTCGTAGGTTCAAATCCTACTCCCGCAACTCAATGCCCAGTTAGCTCAGTTGGTAGAGCAGAGGACTGAAAATCCTCGTGTCTCTGGTTCGATTCCGGAACTGGGCATTCTTTATACTATGAGTGTTCCGATTATTATCATAGTTCCGATTTATAATGTTATTATAAAGATAAATATATTTTACGGGTGTATAGCTCAGTTGGTAGAGCACCTGACTTTTAATCAGGTTGTCCCGGGTTCGAGCCCCGGTACGCTCATTGGATGATATGGCGCAGATCTCAGGTTATGAGGATTTGCGTTTTTTTGAATCTGATCGGAGTCTTCATACTTACTGAATGGTATCCGAGTGACAGTCTGGTTTTGTAACATAAGCTGTTTCCCAAAATGATTTTATGCGTTTTTTTTGTGAATGCTGTTGACTTTTCCTTGTGAATCGTTTAACATATCCTTTAACGAATTTTATATATTTTTTATGTTTTTAAGAAATATATAAGATAAGACAAACGTTTTTTTAAGGAGGGTTTTCGGTATGGAAAACAAAAAGACAAGTGGCGTTAATCTGGGCGCCAAAGGTTTCGTCATCGTAGCGTTGGCGTTCGTGTCCTGCTATCTGTATTCGGCATTGACATCGGACTCCCTGAACGTTACGGTCAGCGTGTTCGGCGGAATGGGATTGAATACGAACGTGATTTATACCCTTTCTTCCGTGGCAACAGTTCTCGGTATTCTGGGATCCATTCTCTTCGGCAAGCTGATGGCGATGAGGACAGCTTCGAAAGTCTGGGGCTTCTCCCTGATCGGAACAGCGGTGTTTGCTGTGATCTGGTCCCGCACAGCTTCTATTGCGATCGGCGGCAATATCACCACCGCGATGGTTGTCTATGCAATCGGCTACCTGGTCTGCTATGTCCTGACACTGGTTAACGCGATGCTTTTAAGCTATCAGGTGCTGGCGAACTGGTTCCCGACCAAGCGCGGCATAGCAGTCGGTATCGCAACCGCCGGTTATCCGGTATCCGCTGCAACGACAACCACTTTCTGCGGCGCTATGGCGGCAAACATCGGCAACTTTTACATTATTCTCGCAGTGATCGCAGCGATCATCGGTATCATTGTACTTGTGTACTCCAAAGATTTCCCGGAGGAGAAGGGTGCATATCCGGATAACAATCACAATTTTGATTTCGAGGCTGCCAAGAAAGAATTTGAGAAAAACATGGAGTATGCAAAGACTTCCAAATGGACAGTCGGCAAGTGCCTGACAACCGGACGTATGTGGATCCTCTGGATCACTGTTGGTATCGGCGGATTCCTTTCCATGGGTATCATGTCAAACTTCATGGGTAAGTTCCTTGAGCAGGGATATCAGGAGGGTCAGATTTACCTTATGCTTCTGATTGCCGGCGTTATCGCCATTCCTGGCTCTTTCTTCATCGGTTGGCTGGATTACAAGATCGGCACGAAAGCAACGACCATCCTGATCAATGTGCTTGCAATGGTTGCTCTGATCTTCAACCTGACCAATATTCATGCGCTTCATTATGTGTCGCTTCCGATCTTGGCTCTGATGCTCGGCGGATCTTCCAACATGATGGTGGCCTGCACACAGGCAATCTGGGGACGTTATGATTTCCAGAACGCGTTCCGTGTCATTCAGCCTCTGAATGCGATCATGACCGGTGTCGGCATCACGGTGGTTGGTGTCGTTGGAACGAACTTTAACTATATGACAGCGTACAAGGTAATGCTTGTCATGGCTATCGTTTCTGTTATCACCGCGATTATCCTTAAGGTGGAACCAATTGATGAGGATGTCAAGAGGGTTAACGCGAACCTGTAATACAGAATGATTGACAATTACATATGGCATATGAGAAGACGCCCCGAGATCATTTCGGGGCGTCTTCCTGTAATTACTTAAAAAGCAGTGAATATATTACAAAATCATATTATCTCAGCAAATCCTCTCTGTTAAAGTAGGTCGTGTGCAGCAGCCTATGCGACAATTCTCCGCACGGCTCCTTCAGATACTCGTCATAGATCTTTGTGATCGCCGGATTCTTGTGGGAGAGGCGGATCGGAAGCTCGCGTTCGGCCTCGTAAATAGCCTTCTTTCTCTTCTCCATGATCTTCCAGGTGCGGATAGCGTTGCCGCCGCCTCCGATACAGCCGCCGGGGCAGGCCATGATCTCGACAAAGTGATAGTCCGCTCTTCCTGCCTGAATCTCATCGATTAGCTTTCGTGCATTTTTGATGCCGTGTGCGACTGCCACTTTGACAGTCAGGTCACCCAGCTGGACGGAGGATTCCTTGATTCCCTCAAAACCGCGGACGGGCGTGTACTCTAACGGTTCCATTTCTTTCCCCATGACTACCGCGTAGACGGTGCGGAGTGCAGCCTCCATGACGCCGCCGGTTGCTCCAAAGATCAGACCGGCGCCGCTGCCTGTTCCGAAAGGATTGTCGAAAGGCGTGTCCGGAAGTTCCTTAAAGTCGATACCGCCGGCGCGGATCATGCTGGCAAGCTCCTGGACCGTGATAGAGATATCTACATCCTGGTAACCGCTGTCGTTCATCTCAGGACGCTTGCACTCGTATTTTTTCGCGGTGCAGGGCATCACGGAGATGCTGCAGATATCTGCCGGATCAATGCCGCTTACCTTAGGGAACCATGTTTTAATGAGGGCACCGAACATCTGCTGTGGCGACTTGGCTGTGGATAGATGGTCGGTATAGTTCGGTAAGTAGGTTTCGCAATATTTTACCCAGGCCGGACAGCAGGACGTAAACATCGGCAAAGTGCCGCCGTTCTGTATCCTGTGCAGCAGCTCGGTACCCTCTTCCATAATCGTCAGGTCCGCGGAGAAATCCGAATCGAACACATAATCGAAACCGAGGCGTTTCAGGGCAGATACCAGTCTGCCGGTGCTGACTACGCCGGGTTCCTCGCCCATTGCCTCCGCCAGGTTGATGCGGACAGACGGGGCAACCTGGATAACCAGCTTTTTCCCTATCCACATCTGGTGTCGGATTTCATCCGTGTCGTCATGGATAGAGATAGCACCTGTCGGACATACCTGATAGCACTGACCGCAGTTGATACAGCAGGTGTTCTCCAGAACCTGACCATAGGCCGCTGCAATAAGCGTGTCGAAACCGCGATTTTCTTTGGAAAGGACATTAACTCCCTGAATTTCGTTGCAGGTTTCCAGACAGCGTCCGCAGATAATGCATTTTTTCGGGTCCCGGATGATGGAAGGCGACGAGCAGTCCCTTTCCCGGGTTCGGAGATCCGTATCATAGCGGATGGGATCGTGCATGCCGAGATCCTGCGCTACCTTCTGCAGCTCGCATTTTCCGCTCTTGGAGCAGACCAGGCAATCCTGCGGATGTCTGGCAAAAATCAGTTCCAGGATATTTTTCCGTGCTTTTAATACTTTCGGGGAGGCGGTGTGAATTATCATTCCCTCACCCACCGGCGTGCTGCAGGCGGTGGACAGAGTGCGCGTACCCTCGATTTCCACCACGCAGATCCGACAGACTGCCTTGACACTCTGATCCTCGTGATAACACAGGGTGGGGATGTGGATGTTGGCCTGTTTTGCTGCCTCCAGAATCATGGTCCCCTCCGGGACTTCCACTCTCTGGCCGTCAATTGTCAAATGGATCATCTGTAGATTCCCCCTTCCCTGCCGCAGATCGGGCAATAATCTTTGTCTATGTGCTTCAGATACTCGCTGCGGAAATTCTGAATGCTGGTCTGAACAGGAACGACAGTGGAGGCACCCAGGCCGCAAAGTGAGGTCAGCCGCATGGTTTCTCCCAGTTCGTTAATCTGCTCCAGATCCCGTATGGTTCCCTTGCCGAGAGCAATTTTGCTGACCAGATGAAAGAGCTGCTGGCCGCCTTCCCGACAGGGAGTACACTGTCCGCAGGACTCGCCGCGGAAAAAGTCAAGGTTGTTTAACACGATATCGACGATGCAATTCCGATCATCGATGACCAGGATGGTTCCGCAGCCTAAGCGTCCGCCGGAGGAGGAAACCGTGTCGATGTCCAGATTCATGTCGATTTGATCCGGATTGATGATGGCGCCGGAGGCACCGCCGGTCTGCACTGCAAGCAGTTCTCTGTCGTCAGAGATGCCGCCGCAGACATCATAGATGAGTTCTTTTAAATTGATGCCCATGGGGAACTCAAAGACGCCTCTGCGTTTTACGTTTCCGCATACTGTGAAAAGCTTTGTTCCGGGGCTTCTGGCTGTGCCGATTTTGCGATACCATGTTGCGCCGTTTAAAATAATCGGCACAAGGTTTGCCAGTGTTTCTACATTATTCAGCATGGTCGGCTTCCCGAACAGTCCGCTGATGCTGGGATATGGAGGGCGAAATCTCGGTTCGCCGCGCTTTCCCTCGATAGATTCAAAGAGGGCAGTCTCCTCGCCGCAGACATAGGCTCCTGCGCCGGAGCGGAACTTAATCTCAAAATCATATCCGGAGCCCATCATATTTTTGCCCAGGTAGCCGCGCTCTTCCGCGTCGTCTAAGGCTGCCCGCATAATGGGGAAGAGATATGTATATTCGGCTCTCATATAAATGTATCCGATATGTGCGCCCACCGCTTTTCCTGCGATCGCCATGCCCTCAAAGATGGAGCAGGGGTCTGTCGACAGAAGGATGCGGTCTTTGTTCGTACCCGGCTCTCCTTCGTCCGCATTACAGACAATGTAGCGGACCGGATCGGCTGCATTTGCTGTAAATTCCATCTTGCGGAAGGTAGGGAATCCGGCGCCCCCGCGGCCCCGCAGTCCGGCTTCTTTTACTTCATTGATAATCTCGTCCGTCGTCATGGAAAGCGCTTTTTTCAGAGCCTGAAACCCGTCCTGATCCGCATATTCCTGTGCGCTCTTCGGATCGATCTTTCCGCGGTTTTTCAAAAGAACATGTACTTCCTGCATCATATCACATCCTCTCTTATGTACTGCTTGATGACATCTTTCACCGTTTCCGGCGTCAGGTTGACATAGGCTTTGTCGTTGATCATGATGGCCGGGGAGGATTCACACAGCCCAATACAGGGACAGTATTCCAGAGTAAACCGCCCGTCCTCCGTGGTCTCGCCGATGCCGATGCCCAGCTGCTCCTCGATGGCTTCCACAATCTCCATGGCTCCCCGGACATGGCAGGGTGCACTCTTGCACATCCGTACGATGTACTTTCCCTGCGGTTTTACAGAAAGCATTTCATAAAACGTGACGAAGCTGTAGACCTTCGGCAGTGGGATATTCATTTCCCTCGAAATAACTCCGGTAACCTCTCTGGAAATGACGGATGTGACCTTTTGCACCTGGATCAGTACCGTCATCAGCATGTCCGGCCGGTCGCGGTATTTCGCCGCGATGGCTGCTACCTGGACCAGCTTGGAGGAGGGAGTTTCCAATACATAATTTTCTTTTCCCATTGCGTCTCCTTTCTCTTATAAAAGAATATAATTTTACCATTAAATTATACAACGTGATATTTTCAAAATAAAACATAGAAAATATATAGTATAATAAGTAATGCTTATAAAAAGTACAGAAAAGATAGGGGCAGGCCTGTGAGAATCCTGCCCCATCTCAGCGTATATTGCCTGACTTTAAGAATCCCGGTGTCACAAATATGTGATGACACTATGGATTGCGTCGCATAAATGTGCCATTACATGGATGTATATCCGCCATCCACGCAGCACATCAGCCCGTTTACATAGGAGGAGGAAGGAGAAGCCAGGAAGATGGCTGCAGTATCCAGCTCGCCCTCTTTGCCATAGCGTGCCATGGGAATCATCGTGCGGGCGTACTCCTGGAAGAATTCGCTGTCCAACGTTTCCTTTGTCAGCGGAGTCTCAAAATATCCCGGGCAGATTGCGTTGACATTGATGCCTTTTTCTCCCCATTCGGAGGCAAGCGCACGGGTCAGGTTGACGACGCCGCCCTTTGCCGCGTGGTACGGTGTGGCGGGTGCAATCTTGTTGCCGACCAGTCCGTACATGGAAGCGATGTTGATGATGCGTCCGTATCCGGCGGGGATCATGGCTTTCTTTGCCACGGCACGAGCCATCTTGAAGGTGCCGGCGAGGTCGATATTTACTTCATTCATAAACTGCTCATCGGTGATATCCTCTGCGGGTGCCACGGCGCCGGTTCCTGCGTTGTTGATCAGGATGTCAATGTGTCCCATTTTTTCCAGAATTTCATCGACGGCGGTTTCGACGGCTGCGGTGTCTGTGATGTCGCATTTTACGCCGATGGCTTTTACTCCATATGCCCCGGCAATCTCAGCGGCGTTGGCGTCCACCTTCTCTTTTCTCCTGGCGAGGCATACAATGTTTGCACCCTGGTTGGCCAGAGCCTTTGCCATCTGCACACCCAGTCCGGTGAAGGCGCCGGTTACCACTGCTACCTGTCCTGTTAAATCAAAATAATTTTTCATCTGATCCATCTCCTTTTTTGTTTTTAGTCACAGATTTTAAAATCCGCTTGTTGCGAACCTGAGCATATGTTAACAGGAGATTGACATTTGATAAATATCCAATTTAAATATTTTTTAAAGGGTCGATTTTTGCAAGCACAATGGAGATCGGAAATCTGAAAAAATATAGTTTATAAGCGCAGGTGAGTAGACGTGTCGGCACGGTTGACAAATGGCGAAATGCGATACTGCGTCACAGATTTATGATTTTCAGGAAATCCGTTTAGCGGCTTCTGGCAATGTCGTCTGCGAAGACGCGCTCGATGATTTCGATAGCCAGGTCGACCTGATCCGGCTCCAGGCCGGCATAGTTGATGATGAGGGTTCCCATGCTTTTGAGTCCCTGATAGCGCGTATAGTCGGAGAGGAGCGCCAGCTCAATGCGCTGTTCTTCCGCTTTGGCCTTGATCTGCTTATCTGTCAGAGAAGTGTTGACATGCAGAAGAAAGTGAGTTCCGGCATTGGCTTCGCGGATTTCGCTGATCCGGTTCAGGTCGGATTTTTTTAAGGCATCCAGAACCAGGTCCCGTTTCTGCTTATAAATCTGCTTCATCCGGTTAATGTGGCGGGAAAAATATCCCTCGGAGATAAAGTGAGCCAGTGTCATCTGTTCAAAGGCAGAGACCGTGCAGGAATAGAAGCTCATGGTATCCTGGTAGCGCTCCAGCAGATAGGGCGGCAGGATCATGTAGCTGATGCGGATGGATGGCACCAGGCTTTTGGAAAACGTGTTCATGTAGATGACTTTCGTGCCCTCATCGATGGCATACATGGGCGGAACGCTTCTCCCGGCATAGCGAAGTTCGGAGTCGTAGTCATCTTCTATAATGTAGCGCTCCGGTTTTTCCCGCGCCCACTGGAGGAGCTGAAGACGCCGTGTAATCGGCATGACGGTTCCGGTGGGGAAGTGGTTGGAGGGAGAGACGTGGATGACATTGGCGCTGCTGTTTCTGAGATAATCGATCCGCATGCCCTCATCGTCCATGGGGATATAGTCCCAGACCGTGCCCTGGCTGGCGGAAATCTCAGAAAATTTCTTGTATCCGGGATCTTCCATGGCCATGACAGTGTTAAATCCCAGCACCTGCAGAAGACGGGAATAGAGATATTCCGTCCCGGCGCCGATGATGATCTGCTCGGGATCTGTCTTGATTCCGCGGTGGCGGTAGAGATAGGTGGAAAGCGCACTGCGCAGTTCATAGAGCCCATTGTATGGGATGGTGCCGAGAACAGCGGCGTTTCCCTCGGAGAGGACAGTGCGCATCAGCTTTGACCAGGTGGCGAATGGGAAATGCTCTACCGAAGAACGGTTTGCCTTGAAATCCAATACATGGGCCGGCGTCGGTTCCTCCTGCCGCTTTAAGGCTTTCGGATCAAACGGTTTTGCAGCCTCGTGAAACGGTACCGGTTCAATTAAATCGTTGACAAAAAATCCCCGCCCGGTTTCGCCGTGGATATATCCCTCCAGGACCAGCTGGGCGTAGGCGTTTTCCACGGAGGTGACGCTGATGTTCAGATCCCGGGCCAGCAGGCGCTTGGAGGGGAGGCGTTCTCCGGCCGGAAGACTTCCGTTTAAGATGTCCTCGCGAATGCATTGGTATAAATAATCGTAGATCGTGCGGTCGCCGCGGTCTTTCATGGAATAATTTGGCATGGTATCCTCCCAACTGACATGATTGATATAAAATTATCGAGGGGTCAATTTTATTTTACTATATCATGATAAAGAAAAAAAGAAAGAGAGATTATTTGTGATCACGTCTTGCAATTGATGAACGGCTAATTTATAATTATATTGCAAATCAGTCGCAAATAGGAGGATATTATGTATAAGGAGAGAGCGATAGAGAAGCTGATCAAAAGGACGGAGAAAGGATTTAAGGGGGTTCTGGTGACCGGACCGAGACAGGTTGGGAAGTCGACCGTTTTGCGTCATTTATATGAAGACAGGAAATATGTAACATTTGATGATCCGGTTTTGCTTGTCGAGACGAAAAATGAGCCGGGATTGTTTTTCAGGAATAACCGCCCGCCGATTGTGCTGGATGAGGTACAGTATATTTCTGAATTGTTTCCATATATAAAAATGGAATGTGACAGAAGCGATGAAAAGGAACGGTTTTTGCTTACAGGGTCGCAGCAGTACCACCTGATGAAAAATGTTTCAGAATCTCTGGCCGGGCGAATTGCAATTCTGGAATTGGCGGGGCTTTCCATGAGAGAGATGGCGGAAGATTCGTTTGATGCGCCTTTTATTCCTACGGAGGACTATATTAAGGAGAGGGAAAAAACATATCATCGTATTGATGATTTGTGGAAAATGATTCACCGCGGCAGTTACCCGGCATTGTTGGATGAAAATGTAGATTGGCAGACATTTTATTCTTCCTATATTCAGACTTATATTGACAGGGATATCAATGCGCTCGGAAATGTAAAAGATAAGATGAAATTCACGCAATTTTTAACCGCTATGGCAGCGAGAACTGGACAGATGCTGAATTATTCCAATGTGGCGGAGCAGATAGAAATATCTGTCGGTACGGTAAAAGAATGGACTTCACTTCTGGAAGCCTCCGGAATAGTCTCCATTCTGCAGCCATTTTCTAATTCGGCGTTAAAACGTGCAATTAAGACGCCAAAGCTATACTTCAGGGATACCGGTCTGGTGTGTTTCCTGACAAAGTATCAGACGCCGGAGACAGCCATGAACGGAGCTATGGCAGGAGAACTGTTTGAGACTTTCGTGGTTTCTGAGATATTGAAATCCTTTTCCAATGCGGGACTAGATTATCGGATGTATGTGACGTATTACCGGGGAAAAGATAAACGCAGAACAACGGTAAACGGTCAGAAAACGGAGCGGGAGGCGGAGATTGACCTGCTGATCGGGCAGGATGATGTAATTTACCCGATTGAGATTAAGATGTCGGCTAATCCGAAATTGTCCATGACGAACGCGTTTGACGTTCTGGATATCATACCGGAGAAAAAACGCGGCACGGGAGCAATTGTGTGCATGTATGATTCCGTGCTCTGGCTGAATGAGAAAGTGGTAGCGCTGCCGGTAGAATTTATATAAGCGTTCAATTATATGATGATAAAAATATGTTTTCAAGTAGAGATGCGAGGGTATATAATATAAATTATTTGGATGGTTGTTCAGGAGTATAATTATATTTTTAAGTAGGAGGAGCTTTTTATGAGTGAAAAAAATCTGTATTTTCCACATCTTTTCAGCCCGATTCAGGTTGGGAGCAAGACCATCAAAAACCGCATTGAGGCGGCGCCGGCGATGTTTGCGTTTATGCACTATGTTGACGGGACGGCATTCAATTATCATCTGCCGACCCCGCCGCGCGCTTACAAGATGCTGGAACTGAAGGCAGCCGGCGGCGCGGGCAGTGTAGTGCTGGGTGAGCTGAGCCCGAACCACGAGTATGACAAGCGGTTCCCGTTTGAGCCGTACATCGACTATACTTCCCGGACGGACGAGATTTTTGAGATCACGAAAAAACCGCTGAGATGATCAAAAGCTATGGGGCACTGCCGATTGGTGAGCTGATTTCCTGCGGGGAGATCAAGACGAACATCGGGGATGGCATTAATCCGAAAGGACCGACGGAAAAGGATCTGCCCGACGGGGTTACCCATGTGGACGCGTTTACAAAAGAAGAGATCTTCAATCTGTATCAGGATTATGTGACTGCCTGTCAGTGGTTTCGGGATGCGGGATGGGAAGGCGTCATGATCCACTGCGGACATGGTTGGCTTCCCGCGCAGTTTTTGTCGCCTGCGTTCAACAAGCGGACGGATGAGTACGGCGGCAGCTTCGAGAACCGTGCGCGGTTTACCGTTGACCTGTTAAAGACAGTCCGCGAGGCGATGGGCGATGATTTCCTGATTGAGATCCGCGTCTCCAGCGACGAGCACATTCCGAACGGTATGGTGCTGGAGGATGCGGTGCAATACTGCAAGCTGTGTGAGCCTTACATAGACATGATTCATGTGTCCTGCGGACACTATCTGAGCTCTTCCAGAAGCTGGGAATTCACCACAGCTTACGCGCCGCACGGAGCAAACATCGAAAATGCGGCTGTGATCAAGCAGAATGTACATGTCCCGGTGACCGTGGTCGGCGGCATCAATTCCCCGGAGATGGCGGAGGAAGCCATCGCGGCAGGAAAAGTCGACATGGTATCCATGGGCAGACAGTTTTTTGCGGATCCGGCGTTTCCGAACAAAGCGGCAAGCGGACATGCGGATGAGATTCGCCGCTGCCTGCGCTGTGGGCGCTGCTATCCGGGTCCGGCCGGCGAGCACGAGACGGAAAAATGGACGGTGAAATTCCCGCCGCTGGATTCCTGCACGATCAATCCGGACGGCGTATGGCCGGCTTCCTTCCATGAGGTTCTGCCGGAGGATATGCCGAAACCGCAGGGCAGCCGTAAAGTCCTGATCGTCGGCGGCGGATGCGGCGGCATGCAGGCAGCTCTGACGGCTATTGAGCGTGGCCATCAGGTGATTCTCTGCGAAAAGTCAGATGCGCTGGGTGGATTAATTAATTTTACAGATCATACGGATCACAAGATAGACATCCGCAATTTTAAGGATCTGCTCGTACGCGATGTGAATAAGAGCGGCGCTGAGGTGCGGTTAAACTGTGAGGTGACGCCGGAAATGATCAGGAAGATTGCGCCGGATGCGGTAATCCTTGCTGTCGGTTCCGATGACCTGATTCTGCCGATCAAGGGCATTGAGAACGCGATCACCGCGATGGATGTGTACCGGAACGACTTTGCCGGACTCGGTAAGAGCACCATCGTGCTGGGCGGCGGACTGGTCGGCTGTGAGGCGGCTGCTGATTACATCGTTCATGGAATCGAGACGACCATCGTGGAGATGAAGGAATGCCTGATGCCGGAGACGACCGGACTGTACCGGACGGCGGTGCATGATTTCATTGATCATCAAAACGGGAAATATGAGGTCAATGCGAAAGTGGTCGAGGTCGGAAAGGATTACGTGGTTGCCGAGCAGAACGGCAATACAATTACGCTGAAGGCAGACTCTGTCGTGAACGCGATGGGCCGCCGTGCACACAATGCCGACGATCTGAAGGCGGCGATTGACGTTCCGGTATGGACGATCGGCGACTGTGTGCGTGCGAGACAGATTGGTGATTCCGTTCGTGAAGGCTGGCTGGCAGCGATGGAGATCATCTAATGGGTTGCAAGACAGGAAATTTCGGATTTTCGTAATCAGGTTTATACACAATATAGGGAATTTTTGATTCCTGATGCGATACAGCAGCTGATTATAACAATTACCATCTTACAGATATTGGGCGGTTCCCGAAAGGGACCGCCTCCTCTCATGTATACAGGCAAAAACGCGACAGCGGGGAAATGTACCTGCGGGCAGTCCTGCAGTATTTTCGAGCCTGACTCTGAATCATTATCGCTATTTCAAAAAAGACCGTTCGCATGCCTGGGAGTTATATTTCCAACGTCATGCTCAACAACGTCCCAATGCTCCGCCAGCAAGCCGTTTTCCAGACGGTAGATATCGCAGACTTTATTTACCATACCGTTTTCAAGCGTGCATTTGAAAAAGACATAGACCATGTCATTGTCCTCCCCGATTCTGACGATATCCATGTGAGGCTTCATTGCCAGAAAGTGATCGGCGAAAGAGAGAAAACCTGCTTTGCCATCCTCACAGGTCGGGTTGTGCTGGATATAATTGTCTTTCATGTAATTGTCGATATGTGAAAGATCCCAGTTGTTAAAAACCTCATCATAAAATTTAAAAACGATTTCTTTGTTTGTCATATGGTTTTCTCCTCTCGTTCCTAAGCGTTTTTATATAAAGTAGAATAGCAGAATGATGAAAAAATGGCAATGGTCTGCAGGCGAATGCGGCAAAGATAAGTATCAGAGCAATTTTTTCCTGGTTGAATCAGCAAATCTGAGAATAATCGTTGATTTCCTGGTATGCCTTTTGGTATGATTATTATTAGGATAGATTTGGAAGGAGTGCAACCATGAAAAAATATGCTTTTGGAGTCGATATCGGCGGTACGACGGTCAAGATGGGGCTGTTTGAGACGGATGGAACCCTTTGCGATACCTGGGAGATTAAGACCAGGACAGAAAATGCGGGGGCGGAGATCCTGGGTGATATTGCAGCCAGCATCGCGGAGGAGATAGAGAAAAACGAGATTTCCGCGGGCCAGGTGGAAGGCATCGGTATGGGCGTGCCGGGTCCCGTGGGAGCCGATGGGACGGTTTTCCATTGTGTCAACCTCGGCTGGGGGACGTTTAACGTGGAGCAGGAGATGCAGGCTTTGACCGGACTCCGCACAAAGGCGGGCAATGACGCCAACGTAGCCGCCCTGGGTGAAATGTGGATGGGCGGCGGCAAAGGTTATGAGCATCTGGTTATGGTTACGTTGGGTACCGGCGTGGGCGGAGGCGTCATTCTCAATGGCAAAATTCTGCCGGGGTTCAACGGCGCCGGCGGAGAAATCGGCCATATGCCGGTCCGGGATGATGAACCCGAGGCTTGCGGCTGCGGAAAACACGGCTGCCTGGAACAGTACACCTCCGCCAATGGTGTGGCGCGTGTCGCAAGAAACTACCTGAAGGCGCATAAGGATAAAACAATCCTCCGTGAAGTTGATGTGGATGCGGTAACATCCAAAGATGTATTTGATGCGGCGAAAAATCAGGATCCGGTGGCACTGCAGCTGGTGGATGATTTTGGAAAAACGTTGGGAAAAGCGCTCGCACAGGTTGCCTGTGTGGTAAATCCGCAGGCGTTTGTCATCGGCGGCGGCATGGCCAAGGCGGGAGATATCGTGATTGACGTGATCCGGAAACATTATGTAGAGTATGCATTCCATGCTGCCCGGGGGACGCTGTTTAAGCTGGCAACACTGGGAAATAATGCCGGGATTTACGGCGGAGTGAAGATGATATTAGATGAATGAGTTTGCTGCCATGTTTCGTGGATTGGATAGCAGCAAAAATTATTGTTCTGTGAGTTTCGGATCTTCCGGGTGGAAATGTCATCATGAATTGTTTTTCCGTATCACAGTTCATTCGTATCATAACAGGATTTTCTAACGATAAAAGCCGGCTCTGTGACGGAGCCGGCTTTTACATGGAGAGAAAGATTTATGATAATCAGCCCTGAATCTGAATGTACTTCGATTCCTCAACCCCGGGCTGTTTTTCCTTCTTCGGAACCTGAAGCATCAGGACACCATCGGTAAACTTCGCCTGGATGTCCTCCTGTTTTACTGCGTCACCCACGTAGAAGCTTCTCTGGTAGTGGCCGGAATAACGCTCTTTGCGGATGTAGCGCTGCTTTTCGTCCTTTTCTTCGTTGGAGCTGGTGCGGCTGGCGCGGATCGTCAGGTATCCGTTCTTTAACTCTGCCCGGACATCTTCTTTGGCAAAGCCCGGAAGATCCATCTCGATCTGGTAGCTGTCACCGCAGTCTTTAATGTCGGTGCTCATCTGGTTGACGCTGCGAACGCCGCTGGTGTTCCAGAACGGATCGCGGAAAAAGTCGTCAAAAATATTCTCTACAAAATTGTCTGCGTAAATGCTGGGTCTTAACATAATGAATTCCTCCTTTATAATGTGTGACATATACTGATTGATTAGTAGTATGTGCGCTTGTTTTAGTTGTTATACAAGTTATACACCAAATTGTTAGCACTGTCAAGAGGTGAGTGCTATTTTTTTTAAAAAAAGTTACGGAAAACAAGGGTTTTCAAGGGGTCAAATGCTCCAAAAAAGGCGATTTTGTCATATTTGTGTCATATTTTTAAAAAAAGGTGAGCCGCAACCCGGTTTTTTGCTCCGGATAGCGGCTCCTATATCATCCGATTTTCTGCTGTATGGCGTCCACTCTTTCCTGAATCTGTTCAAAGTCCAGATGCGTGTATACGTCCATTGTGATTGCGATAGAGCTATGCCCCATGATGATTTGTAACACTTTCGGCTCCAATCCCGATTCAGCCATAGTGCAAGCCTGCTAAGGGTTATCTGCAGGGACGATTTGGCGCAGTCCCTTTTATCGGAGGTGACGCTTTGTGACAAAAATGAGGAAAGAATATAATCCGGATCGCGCCGGACGGCGTAAACGCAGGCCGGTCATTTACATCATGGGAAGTTTGAGTTTATAACCTGTTATAGATACAATCTATAATGGGTTATTCTTTATTGCGATTAACTTTAACTTGACATGAAATTAAATTAATGATAATTTGTAATTAAAATAAAGTACAGGAGAGCGAAACGACGAAACATGATGGACTATTTGAGGGTATATGAAGAGTGGTGTAACGATCCGTATTTTGATCCGGACACCCGACGGGAGCTGAAAGGGCTCAGAGATAACCCAAAGGAAATTGAAGACCGTTTTTATCGAAACCTGGAGTTTGGAACCGGCGGGCTTCGCGGCGTTCTCGGAGCAGGGACAAACCGGATGAATGTATATACCGTTCGCCTGGCTACTCAGGGTCTGGCAAATTATATCCTGAGACAGAACGGACAGAAAAAGGGTGTGGTGATTGCCCATGACTCCAGACGTATGTCGCCGGAATTTTCGCGGGAGGCGGCGCTCTGCCTGAATGCCAACGGTATCCGGACCTATCTGTTTGAAAGCCTGAGGCCGACGCCTGAGCTGTCCTTTGCAGTGCGTCAACTGGGGTGCATCGCGGGCATTTGTGTCACGGCGAGTCACAATCCCCGCGAGTATAACGGATATAAGGTTTACTGGGAGGATGGTGCTCAGATCACGCCGCCCCATGACAGGAATATCCTGGCGGAGGTTGCACAGGTGCAGTCGTTTTCCCAGGTAAAAATAATAGATGAGAGTGACGCAAGAGTGAGCGGACTGTTTCGCGTGATCGGCACGGATTTTGATGATCTGTATCTAAACGAAGTTCGCAGGCAGAGTGTCAGGAACCAGGGAGCAGAAGGCCGGAACTGCGAGTTGCAAAGCGGCAGGAGTCCATACAGTGAGGAAAGGTCATGCTCCGGGGGCTGTTGTGACAGAAGCGCTGTGATTGCAGAACACGCGATTCCTTTTGCGGATGAAGTCAGAATTGTCTATACGCCGCTGCACGGCGCAGGCTGCGTACCGGTGCGGCGCCTGCTTTCTTCTCTGGGTTTTTCCAAGGTATATGTGGTGGGAGAACAGAAAGATCCGGATGGTGATTTCCCGACGGTATCCTATCCGAACCCGGAAGACGACGGGGCGTGGGAGTTGGCGCTGCAGCTGGCCCAAAAGTGGATGCGGACCTTGTCCTGGCGACAGACCCGGACTCGGATCGCCTCGGCCTGCGGGTAAAAGATACGGCGGGCGGGGAGTATATCCGATTTTCCGGGAATATGTCGGGCATGATTCTGGCGGAGTACCTGTTGCGCGCACGGAAAGAAAACGGGACATTGCCGGAGAATGCAGCTCTGGTGGAAACCATTGTCACAACGGATATGGCGAAAGCAGTCGCGGAAGACTACGGGGTGGAGCTTGTGGAAGTTCTGACCGGTTTTAAGTACATTGGCGAGCAGATCAGGATTTTTGAGGAGACGGGCAGCCACACATTCCTTTTTGGCCTGGAAGAAAGCTACGGCTGTCTCGCTGGAACCTATGCCAGAGATAAGGATGCATGCGTAGCGGCGATGCTTTTGTGTGAGGCTGCCGCTTATTACCGGGCACAGGGCAAAACACTCTGGGATGTGATGGTGGAATTGTACGAAAAATACGGGTTTTACCGGGAAGGGCTTAAGACAGTTACGCTGAAGGGAATGGACGGCGCTGAACTAATAAAGCAAAAAATGGACGATTACCGCAAAAACCCGCCTGACAGGATGGGAGGAAGCCGTGTCCTGGCAGTGCGCGATTATTTATCGGGAGTACGAAAAGACCGGCTGACCGGGGAAGAGGCAGAAACAGGGCTTCCGGTTTCCGATGTCCTCTACTATGAATTGGAGGAGAACGGATGGTGCTGTATCCGGCCTTCCGGAACAGAGCCTAAAATCAAGTATTACTTTGGGGTGAAGGGGGCATCACTGACTGAGGCTGATCAAAAACTGATGGTGCTGCGCGCTGAACTCTGTGATCCTGCAACGGATCCTGCGTGATGTTATGATGCGGGAAGTGCGTGAGTAACATAAGATTTATTTTGTGGTGAGAACATCTTTTTTGAATAACAGAATGAAAGGCTTTTTGCAACAATTAAGATGAAAAAAGTTACAGGAGTGGGGATAACAGATAACAGGGGAATGTTTAGCTATGTCGATAAGCATGTATGAAAATCCAAAAATAATTCAATTGAATACGGATCACACAACCTATCTGATCGGCGTGACGCCGGAAGGATATGTGGGGCATATTTATTATGGAGACCGTCTGGATCACGCGGATGCGTTTTATCTGCTTCGCACAGCAGAACCGCCGTTTACGCCTTCTGTACTGGAACGGGAAAAAATATCGTTTCTGAACTGTTTTCCGATGGAATATCCGACAGGCGGAGTCGGCGACTACAGGGAAAGCTGCCTCAATGTCAGAAATGAAAGCGGCAGCATGGGCTGTGAACTTTTCTTCCGGGAACACAGAATTTATCACGGGAAACCGCCGATTCCGGGGCTTCCGGCTTCTTTTGGAGAGGAAAAGGATGTGCAGACTCTGGAGGTCATCTGTGCGGATGATATCCTTGGTATCCGGGTAATCCTGTCTTACTCGGTGTTTGAGAAAGAGGATATTATTACCCGCAGTGTAAGGGTTATCAATGATGGGGATCAGCGGTTGAAACTGGAAAAAGTTTACAGTGCCTGCCTGGATATGGATAATGAGGAATTTGAGATGCTGACACTCTGCGGTTCCTGGGCGAGGGAACGGCAAATGCAAAGGAGCAGTGTTGGGTATGGGAAGCAGCTTGTCTCTTCTGTAAAAGGGGAATCCAGTCATCAGGAGCATCCGTTTCTGGCACTGGTCACGCCGGGGACGACACAGCGGCAGGGAAAAGTGTATGCCATGCATTTTGTCTATTCCGGGAATTTTCTGACGCAGACGGAGCGAACGGAGTTTGATCAGGTGCGTATGACGATGGGAATTCATGCAGAGGAATTCTTCTGGAATTTAAGACCGGGGGAAAGCTTTGGCTCCCCGGAAGTTGTACTTACATTTTCCGACGAGGGTCTGGGGAAAATGACGCGATCACTGCACGATTTTTATCGTCGGCACCTGATACGCAGCCCGTATAAAGATAAGAAGCGGCCGATTCTTATTAATAACTGGGAGGCGACATATTTTGATTTTAATACGGAAAAACTGCTTCAGATTGCCCGTGAAGCGAAGTCTGTTGGAATTGAGATGCTGGTTATGGATGACGGGTGGTTCGGCCGACGAGATTACGATGATAAATCTCTGGGAGACTGGACGGTGAATAAGGAAAAAATTCCGGAAGGACTGGAATGCCTCGTGAAAAAAGTAAACGAGATCGGCCTGAACTTCGGTATCTGGTTTGAGCCGGAGATGGTATCTGCGGATTCTGATCTTTACCGCACCCATCCGGAGTGGGCGATTCAGATCCGGGGAAGGGCGCCGGGAATGAGTCGGGCGCAGTATGTGCTGGATCTGTCCAACCCTGAGGTGAGAGACTATGTGTACGAGTCGGTGGCAGGTATTTTGCGGAGTGCGCCAATCGCTTATGTGAAGTGGGATATGAACCGTCAGCTGGCGGATGTGGGAAGTGCTTATCTGGATGCGAATGCGCAGGGAGAACTGTTTCACCGGTATGTTCTGGGGGTATATGATCTGCAGGAGCGCCTCGTTACGGAATTTCCGAATCTCCTTCTTGAAAACTGCTCGGGTGGCGGTGCCCGGTTTAATCCGGGAATGCTGTATTACAGCCCGCAAATCTGGTGCTCGGATGACACGGATGCTGTTGAACGGCTGAAAATCCAGGAAGGAACAGCATTGCTCTATCCTCTGTCATCAATGGGTGCTCATGTCAGTGACTGCCCGAACCATGTGGTTGGGCGCGTGACCCCTTTTGAGACGAGGGGACATGTGGCGCTGGCCGGAACCTTTGGGTATGAGCTGGATATCACAAAAATAGATCCGACGGAAAAAGAGATGATTTCCGATCAGATTCAGATGTACTATAAATACAATGACCTGATTCGGGATGGGGATTATTACCGTCTGGCTTCCTTTTCAGAAAATGGATATGACGATTGTTGGCTGGTGTCGGCAAAAGACCGGTCGGAGGCGCTGATGACTTATGTGCAGGCACGGGCGGTGCCCAATCAGCGCAGCCAGAAAATAAAACTGGAGGGAATAGCTGCCGATGCTGTCTATGTCCTGGAAGAAACAGGAGAAGAGTTTTCCGGCGAAATCCTGATGAAGGGGGGATTTCTGATCCGGAGGCTGCGCGGGGATGCCGCATCAAAGCTGTACCATTTTGTAAAAAAAGGCTTATGATTGACAAACCTGCTTAAATTAATTATACTTTTTAAGTGGAATTTTGAGCAGGGAGTGACAGGCATGAGTAAGGTGCGATTGGCAGATATTGCGCAGAAGCTGGGAGTTAGCACGGTAACGGTACACAATGCGATTTCCGGGAAAAAAGGCGTCAGCGAGGAGATGCGGCGTAAAATTCAGGAAACGGCGGATGAGATGGGTTACCAGCTGCCGTCCGCAAAGCCGGAGTTTGCGGGAGAATCTTATACGATCGGAGTCCTGATCGTGGAAAATTATCTGGCGCAGTATGAGACCTTTTACTGGAAAATGTACCAGGAGCTGGCGATTCTCGCGAATGATCGGAATTGTTTTACGCTGGTTGAGGTATTAAAGAAACATGATGAGAAGAAAACCATGAAGATGCCGGCCTGTGTGGAGCAGAACCAGATCGACGGTCTGATCATCCTGGGCGAGATCGATAAGGATTATATTGAAAAATTGAAGCAGAGACTGAAAGTTCCGGTGATATTTCTTGACTTCTATGATGAAAAGATGGCGCCGGATGCGGTGATTACGGATAACTTTTATGGTACGTACCTGCTGACAGAGTATATGTTTGAACAGGGGGTGGATGAACTGGCCTATGTTGGTTCCATCTATTCTACCAGCAGCATTATGGATCGATATTGCGGATTTTTAAAATCCCTGATGCTTCATGGGAAGACGCTTCCGCAGGAATGGCTGATACCGGACAGGGATGCGGATGGGCAGATGGGATTTGAGCTGCCGAAGGTATTACCGAAAGGATTTGTCTGCAACTGTGATCTGGCGGCTTATATGCTGATGGACAGGTTATATGAGCGGGGGCTGCGTGTGCCGGAGGATGTTTCCGTGGTCGGGTTTGACAACTATCTGTATCCGGGTCTGGCAGACCGAAAGATTACAACATATGAGGTGAATACGCGGGTGATGTGTAAAGTGGCTCTGGAAAAAGTGCTGAAGCAGATTAAGAACCCGAAATCCAGACATGGGCTGGATATTGTTTCGGGTCATATGGTGATCAAACAGAGCGTAAAAATGAAATAAAGAACCAAAAAATAACATAGAACGGATAAAGAGGTAAGGCAGATTTGAAACAGAATCTGTCTTTTTTTGTGCCTATATTATCGAAAATCTGTCAGGAACAGCTTCACAGGGTCCATTAATTGAGATGGCATAATTAAATTAAAAATTAAGTAAAATTGGGAACGAATAATAGTGCAAAAATGACAATAAAAGTCTGCAAAAATCTCGCAAAATAGACGAAATGCAAGTGGAAGGGCTGAAATTATTGTAAAAATAACTTAAATATGATAAGATAATAACAACTTAAAATAAAGTTAATAAACAATTAAAGGAGGAAAACATGAAGAAACAAAAAGTAGTAAGCCTGATTTTGGCCGGAGCCATGGTAATGAGCCTGTTTGGCCTGGCTGCCTGCGGGTCGGATTCATCTGACGCAACGGAATCCGCGGGCGCGGAAACCGGCAGCAGCGACACTTCCGCGGTGCCGGCAATCAATGAGATCACGGTGGGAGAGGATTACCTGGATCTGGAAGCGGAAATTACCATTTTGACGAACCGGACGGATATTGTGGATGATGTTTACGCGGGGTATGCCGAAGAGTTTATGGAGTTGTATCCGGGCATCACGGTTACATATGAAGCAATCACGGATTATGAGGAGTCTCTGACTCTTCGCCTGACCAATGGCGACTGGGGAGACATCTGCTTTATCCCGTCCACCGTGGATAAGAGCGAATTTTCCACATATTTCCTGGAACTGGGCGATTATGATACCCTGAGTGAGATTTATAACTTTGTTTCCGAGAAAACCTTTGACGGCGTTGTCTACGGCGTTCCGAACGGCGGCACGGCCGGCGGTGTCGCTTACAACAAGAGTGTCTGGGAGGCGGCCGGTATCACAGAGCTTCCCACAACACCGGAAGAGTTTCTGGAGGATTTGCAGCTGATTGCGGACAATACGGATGCGATTCCGCTGTATACGAACTTCGCGGCCGGTTGGACGATGGGCGCCTGGAACGACTATGTTGGCGTAGCCTCCAACGGCGATGCGGATTACAAGAACAATATCCTGCTTCACACGGCAAATCCCTTTACGCAGAATGAGGAGAACAGCGGACCTTACGGTGTGTTCTACTGCCTGTACGAAGCGGTTGCCCAGGGACTGGTCGAGGAAGATCCGGCGTCCAGTGACTGGGAATCATCCAAGGGCATGATCAACAGCGGTGAGATTGCGACAATGGTGCTCGGATCCTGGTGCGTGGAACAGTTTAAGGAAGCCGGTGACAACGCAGATGACATCGGTTATATGCCTTTCCCGATCTCTGTTGACGGCGTCCAGTATGCGGCTGCAGGCGGAAATTATGCGTATGGCATCAACAACAACACAAGCACGGAGAGCCAGATTGCGTCTCTTCTCTATGTGAAATGGCTGCTGGAAGACTCCCCGATCTTTGAGGATGAGGGAAGCATCCCGGCACTGGTGGGTGAGGATCTTCCGGATTCTCTTGCGGAGTTTGACGGCGTAGAGTTCCTTTCCGACAATGCAGCGCTCGACGGTGAGGAGGATCTCTATGATAACATGACCAACACCAGTGAGGTCTTAAGCGGTGATTATCCCGTGTCTGAGGTGCTGGAGGCGGCTCTTTACGGCAGCAGTACGCTGGATGAGATGATGGAGTCATGGAATGAGAAATGGACCAGCGCGCAGGAGACGCTGGGTGTGGAGGTCTTATACTAAATATTTACGGATTTCCCCTTCATGAAAACCGAATGGCAGATGCACAGAAACGTTCGATGAGCGTTTCTGTGCACTCCATCGGAAGAGGTAAATATTCTGTATTTTAAGAAATCAAAAGAAAGGAGAGGTTATGAACACTTCGGCTGTAGAAAAGAAAACATTCAAACAGCTGCTGGGGAGCCGAAAGGTACAGAAGTGGATCGTCATTGTCACATTCATGTTTGTCCCTCTGCTGCTGTTGCTGGTGTTTACTTATATTCCCTTTGCGAAGATGATCCAGTTCAGCTTCTATGATATGAAGTATCTGGGTACCCGAACATTTGTGGGACTGCAGAATTATAAATCTGTCTTTCAGAGGTCAGATATTTTCGGTTCCCTTTTTGTCAGTCTTTACTACATGGGCGGTTCCGTTGTACAGTTGGGGCTTGCGCTGTTTTTGCATCCCTGATGGTATTTAAAGTAAAGGGCGAGGGCGTCTTTAAAGCCTGCATGTTTTTCCCATATCTGATCTGCGGTATCGCGGTCGGCTTTATTTTCAAGTTTTTTTACGCGAGAGGATATGTACTGGATTCCATCCTTATGGCTTTTGGCATGGATCTTGAAAACATTCCGCTGTGGCTGCAGAACCAGAAGATTAACAATATCGCACTGGTTGCCACTTCTGTGTGGCGCTACACCGGCCAGAATATGATCCTGTTCCTTGGCGCAATGATGTCAGTGGATACGGAGATGTATGAGGCGGCCTCCCTGGATGGAGCCAACAAATGGCACCAGTTCCGTTACATTATTCTGCCCAGCATTAAATCAATCATCATGCTGAATCTGATTCTGTCCATCAGCGGTTCCCTAAGTGCATTTGAGCCGCCCTATGTTATCACAAACGGACAGCTCGGAACCGGGACGTATTTTGTTATCATGAACCGACTGGCTCACGAGAATCAGAAAGTGGGACTTGCCTGTGCGATGGCGATCGTGCTTCTGGTGATTATCATCGCAGTTACCGTGGCGCAGAGGCTGTTCTTTAAGTATGTATTTGACGGCGGAACTGCGGAGGAGTCGCGGAATGCAGTCAAACAGAGAAAGAAAAGAGAGCGCGAAGCAAAGCGGCGCATGAGAATTGAGAAGAAAGGGGGCGCCTGAGGATGTCGAAACTGAAAGATAAGGGGATTGGCTATTATATCTTTAATATCGGAAAGTACATAGCGTTAATCCTCGCGTCGATAGTCTCCCTGGTTCCGGTCGTCGTCTGCGTGTTTACAGCGTTTAAGACGAATGAGGAGTATGAGAGTACATCAGTGCTTACGCTTCCGGAGTCATTTCTTTATCTGGAGAACTTTAAAATTGCTTTACAGAAAGCCAGCATGCTGCGCGCGTTCTTTAATACGTTTTTAGTATTGGTCGTTGTGCTGACGGTATCCGTGTTTG
>Ga0192240_10211_pt1 | contig 26989 bp, 22 predicted proteins | sample Koala_Koa27_H3_FD_131237 | JGI IMG/M metagenome (GOLD analysis project Ga0192240, IMG submission 131237) | Enriched cells from koala feces incubated with labeled cellulose particles, San Francisco Zoo, California, United States - Koala_Koa2-7_H3 ...
CCGGGTTTTTGTGTTCCATTCGCAAGTAGAATGCCCGGAAAAAGAGTAATAAAAGAAAATAAACACAGCACCCACATAAAGTTCCTGGTATTTTTCGGAAAAAATCCGGTTGGTCAGGAACTGAAAGTGCATGCTTTGCATGTGGCATCAGGAAGTTGTAGGTGCTGTGGTGAAAAACTAAAGAGTAACTAAAGGTTATTTATCTTACTCTTCCGAATTCCGCAGGGATTTTAATTCTTCTTCTCCCAAATCCTCAATCATGAGTAACATAAGCTCCAGATAATGAGCATGTTTTTCTTCTTCATTTTCATAAAGATGTTCAATAAGCAGGTAGAATATACGCAGGTAATAACTCACCCGTATATCTTTTCCCTGAATCACGCGGTAATAATAGCGCGGACTCATTTGAGAAATCTTATAGGCTGTTTCAATGGTCAGGTTAGAACTTTTCATTAACATTTGCATTTTCTTTTCCACCCGGGGAAATCTAAACTTACTTGTCTTCTGAAATTTTTTCATAAATAAAAAAATTAATAATTACTACTAATATGGCCTCTTTGGTGTGCCAATGCCTTAAAGAATAAGGCGCTTTTGAAATGTTTTTGCAGGAAAAATCATAAAAAACGCTAAAATCCGCCTGGTTCTTACCCACATGTGGGTAAGAAGAAGAAATGAAATTTGACTAGGTTTGTCTCCTGAACAAAAGGATATAATACTATCCTGAAAAGTATATTATAATAACCAAACATGAATCAGATGAAACATTTGGAACATCTTTATGTCTCTTTTTATGAGAACAAGTATTCGAGAAAACCGGTAGAGGTATCCCTTTATGAGTTAATGAAACAGATTTCCGGTGACACCTATGCCACTGCCGTACGAACCATACGACGCTATTTTGATGAAGGGAATCACGAAGCAGCCCAGGAACTGAAAGGAAAACTACCCTGTTTTACCGCTTCGGGTACCTTTAGCGGGTCACACGCCATTCGTAACCTCAAAAAGCATAACGGCGTTATTCTTATTGATTTTGACCACGTACGCAATTTACCCGAACTGCGCGGGTTGTGTGAAAAAGACCCGCACACGCTCTTTGCGTTTCAAAGTCCTACCGATGGATATAAAGTAGCAGCTTATGTAGAAAATGCTGCTTGCAATCACCGGGAAGCCTATCGATTGGTGGGTCACTATTATGAACGTTTAATAGGACTGGCAGCCGATGCTGCCTGTAAAGATGAAAGCAGGCTATGCTACGTGAGTCACGATCCCCAGGTGTATGTTGCTACACTTTACGAATCTTTTGTTCTGGATGAAGAGCAGCAGGAAAAAGGCTGTGAAACTTCTTTAAATGATTCTCCCGAAGCAGTGCGGGAGTTTGTAGACTCTTATCTCTCTTTATATCCCGTGAGCAAAGGAAAACGAAACTCTGTATTATTTAAACTAGCTTGTGAAGCACGTACAAGAGGGTATGCCGAAACTGCCATCTATCGGGAGGTAAGTGCCAGAATGGAGACCCAGGACTTTCCGGCTGCGGAAATAGGCCGTACTATAGCTTCTGCCTATAAGCATGTAACAGAGGGTATTAACCCAAATCAACGTAAAAACAAGCAGGTAATTCCAGGCGGCGAACTGCCAAACTGCCATCCCTATAGTAAGGCAGGAAAAAACAATGAAGACGAAAACTATTGGGAGGGGGAAGAACTCAGGAAAAATACACCTGTTTTTCCTTCCGGAATTTACGACCAATTGCCGGATTCCCTTCTCGACTGTTTCCCCGAAAATCTCACATTGCGCGAACGTGATTTGTTATTACTCTCACTGCTCACCTCATATAGTGCTATTTTGCCCCGTACCCGGGGAGTATATAATGGTAAAAAATTTGCTCCCAACATCTTTACTATCGGTATAGCTCCTGCCGGAAGCGGAAAAAGCATTGCACAGCTGGCTGATAAACTGGTAAAGAAAATAGATAATCAGTTGACGGAAGATAGTGAACGTGCCTACAGTCATTACCGTGTTCGTAAAATGGAGTGGCAGGCCCAATGTAGTGAGAAACTAAAGAAAAAAGAACCAATAAAACCAGAAGAAGAACCTCAGGAACCTCCCTATCGTTCCCTTCTCATTTCGGCCACAACCAGCTATTCCCGTATGCAGGCCCATTTACGCGATAACGGGGAGAGTGGAGGGCTCATTCTCGATACCGAAGCCCAGACACTGGCCAATGCCAATCAACTCGATTGCGGGCACTTTGATGATATGCTTTGCAAGGCTTTTGAACACGAAACCATATCTTCTTCTTATAAAGCCAATGGCATAAGGCCTATTGTTATTAATTATCCCTGTCTCTCTATGCTGCTTACCGGAACTCCCGAACAACTCTACAGGCTGATAGAAACTCCCGAAAACGGATTACTCAGCCGGATTCTCCTTTATACCTATCGGGAACAGCCTGTATGGAAAGAGATGGAGGAGAGCCATGTGAGTTACGAAGAAAGTTATGAGCCGTTGGCACAACAAGCTGTTATTATCCGTCAGTTTTGTGAGCAACATCCTTTGTTTTTCCGTTGTACGCCGGGACAGTGGAGACGCTTTAATAATAAATTCCGTGGAATGCTTACAGAAGTGGTGGCCGAAGGAGAAGATAATCTGCAAGCCATTGTAAAACGCTATGGCTTTATCGTAATGCGTATTGCCATGATTCTTACCCGCTTGCGTCAATATGAACAGCAAAACAGTTCGGACCAACTCTATTGTGATGATACAGATTTTGAGGTAGCTCTTTCGGTGGTGGGTTGTTGTTATGAACACACACGCCTCTTACTTACTTCCATGAGTGGCGGACACAAGCATGCCTTGAAAGACCCGGATAGGAAAAGAAGGTTCTGGAATGCATTACCTGCTAAGTTCAAAACCGAAGAGGCGGTGCTCCTGGCTGCCGGTTATGGCATTTCGGAAAGAACGGTGATGCGGTTGTTGAAAGATTATATGGATTTGAAAGTCAGAAAGATAGACAGGGGATTGTATGAGAAACTGTCACAATAGTACTATATGGCAGTTATAGCAGTTCGCGCTTTTATAGTAGTTGAGAGAATTTCCCTGAAAATCAATGGTTTTCGGGGAACACTCTCCCCGGAATTCCGAAAAGGATACACCATATACTCAGTAAATTGGCAGTTTATCATTTTTTACCTCAACCACCTGGGTGGTAACTGCAAACTGGTCGGGAATAATTTTGTCGCCCATCTCGTTGGTCCATGCTTCGGTAAATTCCGCTCCTATGTAAATAATCATGGCAGAGTAATAAATCCAGGTAATAAGAATAGCCATAAATGCTGCGGCTCCGTACACCGTTCCCACATTGGCAATACCAATGTAAAAAGAGATAGCCCATTGCCCCGCCAGAAACAATAGTGTAGTTACAAGAGCCCCTACAAAAACATCTTTACTCTTTATCTTAGCATCGGGTAGTAATTTAAATATTAATATAAATATAAAAACAGTAATGCCTATATTAAAGATTATCCCTATAATTTTAACCAGGGTTTCAGCAATTTCCGGATAACTACTCATAAACCTGTCACCCAGGTGGGCAATGATATTGGTTATGGTAAAGGTAACCAATAATAGCAAAGCCAATACTAATATAAGTGAGAAAGAGAGAACCCGGGTTTTTATATATTTAAGCCAACCTTTTTTAGGAACTGCTTTTATGCCCCAGATGGAATTCAGGGAACCCTGTATTTCCGCGAAAATAGCAGTTGCACCAAAAATCGTGACTCCCAAGGTGACAAGGGTAGCCAATGTGGAAGCATCTGTGCTTTTGGCATTCTCTATAATGTCGTTGAGTTTCTCAATTACTTCTGCCCCTACTATAGGTTTTATCTGGGTAAATAGCTGGTTGATGATATCTGCATGGAAAAGAGTGCCGATAGTAATAAGCAGTGAAAGAAAAGGAATAATAGAAAACAACGTTGCATAGGCAAGGGAAGCACTTAATGTCGGAATGTTATCATCTACAAATCCCTGTATTGTATGTTTTAACATTTTAGTAAATAGGGGTAGCGTAAGTTTCTTTTTCGTGGTGGATGAATTCTTCATGGAGTGTTTTTTTATATCAACAGGACTTTTTTTCTTTTGTTCATAGAAGTGCTGTCGCTTGACTTGCATGAACTTTAACTCCCTGTTTTGCTGGGTTTCCTTTGCATCAGAACTCTGTTTTTTATATCCTCGTGTTGGTTTTGAGTCAATATCCTTGAAATTATTCAATCTTTAGTCTCCCGGAGTAAGGATGAAAAGCGTAGGCAGTGTTGTATAAATCTGATGCGGGCGATTTTAAATCTGATGCGTGAGAAAAAAAATCGCAGGCGTCAGATTTTTAATCTCCTGTCAGTAAAGTAGTTTTTTGAATGGGTTGCATATTCAGACATAAAAAAAGAACGGGCAGCAGGTTAGTATCCGGCAGTTTTTGTAACTTTTCTTATGGCTTTTCCATCCTTAAATCTCCTTTTATAAAACTGTCAGGTCATAAAAATACAACTAGTGTACATTCATTATGTGGTAGCATTTTAATTGGGGGATTATAAATAACACATTCGAAACGGTGAAGTTATATCAAACTTAAATTATCCGGGGGAAATCTATTTTCGTGTAAATAGAAGTCCCAAGGGTAATTACTGCTTATAAGCTGATAATTAGGAATTATTTTTTAATTGAATCCTGGCTGATGTGAAAGAAGAATAGAATGGATGGGGTGAAATAAGGATGAGAGGAAAATAAATAAAGAGGGTAACTAATTACCCTCTTTATAATGAATTATTTTAAGCAAGATATAAATTGTCTTTTACTAATAAAGAACTATTTCCGGATTAGTTAATAGATTTTATACTTATGGTGCCTGAACCCTGGAATTTAAAAATATAGACTCCTTTCGGGTAATTTGTGAAAGGAATGGTGAACTGGCCTCCTGCGGGTAAACTAAATTGGTCCATAAGTTTTCCTGATAGGCTGTAAACAGATACAGTATTCATTCCGGAAGGATAAATAAGTTCAAATGAACCGGACTTTCTGTTTACGCCCGCTTGTGAAGATACGTTTTGGGAAGTGATGGAAGAGGTGTCTTCTTTACCTACCACAATATTGTCTAAGCCTATAGAATCTCCATCTTTGCCACTGTATCTGAATGCTATTTTTACCATCTCTCCTGCATACTCGTTCAAGGCTACTTCAAATGTTTCCCAGTCACCCAGGTAATCCCAGATAGTAATATCGTCATATCTGTCTACCAGGTCATTTGCATCCCATATTTTTTTCCATGATTTGCCATCATCTGTAGTGGCATAAACTCTTACTTTAAACGTAGGATTTTCAAAGTCGAAAAGAAAATCACCTTCATCGCTCATTCCGGCAAGATACATAAACAAAGGTGCGAAATAGAGGTCAAAATACATTTTATCTCCTGATTGGGGGGTAAAAGAAGAACTTATAAGCCATTCATCCTGTTCGTAGAAAACATAGCCTTCATCTGATTCCAGGTATCCGAAGTTAATCCATTGCATTACCTCTCCGTCTGTAGGAAAAATTCCCATGAAATCCAGTCCTGTACTCGCATGCCATGATGAAATGGAGGTAAGTCCCTGTCCGTAATCTTCATCAATAACAGTTTGTTTGTCCCATCCTTCGGGTAACCATTCTTCTTCTCCTTCCTGATATCCTTCAAAGCTTTCGGAGTAAGTCACGTTTTCCATGGTGGGTGCTTTCGTGGTTTTTTTAACTATAGGGTTACTCTTTTCACCGGTAACCAATTGTTTGGTGGTAGGGAAGATACCGTTTTGTGAAATAATAACCTGTGCGTTGATTGCACATAGGGAAAAACAACAAATCAATGTAAAGTAGAATTTTTTCATAAAAACACTTTTTTAATGAATAAATAGTAGAAATAATTTATTATTTTAGTTTTGCTTATCCAATTATCATAATGAATTGAATGGTCTGCGAATATAAATATTTTGATTTTAACTGTTAGCTATTTATTTAATTATATTTTAATTATTTTTAATTTAACGTTTTTAGGGATTTAAATATTTTAAATAAATTGTTTTAATTTTTTAGCTTATTGCTAAAGATAAATCCTATAGTTTCTATGAAAACATTTTTGGAATCTGCCAATTAGCCTATCATAAAGTAATTAGAGTCTAATTAAATAGTTTCTTTTATAAATGACTTTTAATTTTTATACCTTTGTATAATTTTTCGGAATTGAGAAAAGTGTTCCGGAAAATGCAACAGATTAAGAATTATGAAGAAATGGACTAAAAATCCGGGTTTGCTTTTGGTTTGCATGCTTCTTATCTTTTTGGGAGTAGGGTGTGAAAAAAGCAGCTTATGGATACAACAGGCAGAGCGGTTGGTATGGTCCCAGCCGGACAGTGCATTGTTATTGTTATCGAGGATAGAAACTCCCTATTTGCTGGAGGGGAAAGGGAAAGCAGATTACTGGAGAGTACGTAGCCGGGCTCATTATGCTACAGGCAGGGCAATGAACAACGATTCGCTTATCCTGTATGCGCTTGACTATTACCGGCATAGGAAGGATACGATGAATCTGAAAGAGAACTATTTGCTTGCCGGGGAATATTATACCTGGAAAAGAGAACCCGATAGTGCTGTTTATTTATTTAATAAGGGATTTGAACTGGCCAGTTCTATAGGAGATACAGCTTATAGTTCCTGGTTTTTATATAGGGCAGGAGATGTTACATTCAATCAGAATAAATTTAAAGAGAGTGCAGCTTATTTTAAAAAAGAAATTCTTCTTAATACGAATCACCATTTTTCCTATTACATGGTTGCCCTTACTGAAAAAGGAGATTCTATGGATTATTTGATAAACCAGGCAGTGAACCTGGCTCTGGAGCAGGGAGATACGTTACAGGCTGCCCACTATCTGCGTAACTATGCCCAGCAACTATATGTCGAAAAAGAGTATGCAAAGGCGATGGAATTAATCAGGAGAACGGGTGAATTGTCAGTTTATTATAAAAATTTCATTATGAATCATGTGCTAATGTCTCAGATATTTATTCAGACCGGTCAACCGGATTCGGCTCAATACTACCTGGACAAGGCAAGAAATGCTCTGGGAACCACCTCTCTGGGTATTGATAAAGAAAAGCATGGATTGGAAATTTTTGCTGAGGTAAATGATTTTAATTTATTACAGACTGTTATTGATATACAACAGCATAAAGAGTTGGATTTACATAGGACAGGGCGCTTTAATGACTCTATCATAAGGGAAATCTACAGAAATGAAAAAATTTTGGTACAACAGATGAATGATCGTCATACCCTGGAGCAGCAGAACCTGAAATTGTTTATCAACAAGCAGCGTTTGCAACTGATTTTCATTACGGGTTTCGCACTTGTTATTATTTCCGGAATCGGTATTTACCTTTATATTCTTAACCGGAAACGGAAGCTGGAAGAGATAGAAGAGCGTGCGGCCTCTTTACAGAAATTGTTTAAAGAAGCCCTGAATGTGAAAGATGAAAAGCTACATAATACCCAATTATTTAAGAAAACCCTGTTGCAGCAATTAGGAATTATACGTCTGGTGGCTACTACACCTACCCATCAGAACAAGGAGTTATTACCTCAGATTATTAATATCTCCAATGAGTCTGTGTCAACAGAATCGTTATTAAACTGGGATGATTTGTATGCTATCATTAATTCGGTATACGCTGATTTTTATGAGTACCTGAAAAAGAACTATGGAGAGGTGTTGAATGAAAAAGAGATGCAATTGTGTTGTTTGCTTTGTGCAGGTTTTTCTACAGTAGAGATGAGTGCTATTATGCAACAGAGCATGCAAACGATTTATCAGCGAAAATCTATAATACGCACGAAACTGAAAATGGGAGATAAACAGGATATTATTGAGTTTTTGCAGGAACAATTTGCCTTACAGAAATAACATATAACCCTCCCGACAGGCTGATATAAATGATTTAACTTTTCCGATATATTATCTCGTTGAGAATCAGTTTTTTGTATAAGTGCGATATAAATAGATTAGTTGCCTGTATAAATCAAAAACTGCTCTTTTCCTGCCTAAATTTGCTTTCGTAATTAAACGTATAAATTTATGAAAGCAAATTATTTTAAACTCTTCGTTTTAAATGTTATATTTTTATGGTCAGGTACTTGCCTGATGGGGCAAACCATCACCGGAAAAGTGATAGATGCCGAATCCGCGCAGGCATTGCCTTATGCGAATGTTGTACTACTACAGGCAGCCGATTCGGTTTTTATCGGCGGAACGGTTACTGATGAACAGGGAGACTTTATACTGGAGAAGCCGGAGCATACGGGAAAATGTATGCTTCGTATTCAATATGTGGGGTATGCCCCGTTGTTATTAACTGATTTTTCTGGCAACCTGGGAAAAATCTCTCTATCTTCCAAAGGAACCCGGCTGGACGAAGTGGTAGTAACCGCTGAGGCAAAGACGTTCCGCATGGAGAACGGGGGTATTTCTGCCGATATCCAGAATAGCCGGTTGCGGGAAATGGGTACACTTTCGGACGTGTTGGGGCAGATTCCGCTGGTGCGTAAAGATATAGATTCGTATACGGTATTTGGAAAGGGAACACCGGTGTTTTACATCAACAATCGCCGGCTTCGTAATAACCAGGAACTCCGGCAAATCAGTTCCAAAGATGTAAAAAAAATAACTGTAATTACCAATCCCGGTGTAGAGTATGAATCTTCTGTAAATGCTGTGATACGGATTGAAACTATCCGTCCTGTGGGATAGAGTATGAATCTTCTGTAAATGCTGTGATACGGATTGAAACTATCCGTCCTGTGGGAGAGGGCCTGAGTGCCGATTTATCTACTTACAATAAGTATAACAAGCAACTCTTGACAGTGGAAAATGTATCGTTGAACTACCGTAATAAGAATCTGGATATTTTTGCTGATTTTCTTTTTGTAGATACTAAAAACCCTAAAAACCGGGATATGGTTTATTCCATTCCGCAGCCTGGCGGATTGACAGAAATTAAAACCAGCTCCATAGAGCGGGATGGGGCAAGGAGTTATACTCCACAGACCGGGTTTAACTATATTATTAATAAAAACCACACAGTGGGTGCAAGATATCAGTATAATAAGCTACCCGAGCAATTTGGAAAGTATGAGAAAGAGGTGGAAGTATTAGAAGATGGGGTCCTGGCGGATCAACTTCATTCAAAGCAACAGTATAGTAGCAGTAACGAAAGCCATTATGTAAATGCTTACTATAATGGAACCGTCAGCCGGTGGCTGACCGTTAAAGTAGACGCGGATTATAAAACTACAGATAATAAAATTGGTTCTACTGTCTATAATACTTTAACCGATGGGACCAGAGAGGATATTATTACGGCTAATACGTCTTCTTCAGACCTGTATGCCGGAAGGTTGGTATTAACTACTCCTTTATGGAATGGAAAATTGACCTACGGAGGACAGTTTTCGCATACCAAAAACCGTCAGGATTCCCATGTCATTGAAAATATGGGTGCTCCCGGTGTTGTTCCCAGCAGTAATGATGTGACACAGGATTTATTTGCCGGATTTATTTCCTACAACCGCTCTTTCGGAAATTTTTCGGGTGATGTGGGTGTGCGCTTTGAGAATACCTCTTCCGAATACATACAGAATGGTGAACGCGTAGATGAGCAGAGTAAAACTTATCGGAATTTGTTTCCTACTGCCCGGATATCTTACCAGCATAACAAGTTCCAGACGGAACTGGCCTATCGGAATACCATTAGCAGGCCTCCGTATGATTATCTACGTAGTGGCATCTTTTACACGGCTCCTTATTCCTATTTCAGTGGTAACCCTTTGCTTCAACCCACTTATAAAAATAGCCTGACTTTTACGGCTATGTGGCAGAAGTTTCTGTTTATGCTGGTGTATGATAGTTACAAGGACTTGTTTGTAGAGGGGCTTCCGCAGTTATATCTGGATAATTCTATTTTATTGAAATCGGTTAATTTTGAAAAGAGCCAGCGTCTGTCGGCTACTTTTAATTACTCTACTACCCTGGGGGTATGGAGGCCCAACGTGGAGATGGGAGTTGTTAAAGATTTTATTGAGTATGGCGGTGAGAGCTATAATGACCCGGTTTACAGTTTTTCTATGAAAAATAGCTTCCGGATAAAAGGATGGCAGCTTGGACTGGATATTACCGCGCGTACCAAAGGGCATAGAAGTAGTGACTATCTGGAGAAAGCTTCGTGGAACACCACAGTGTATGCCAGTAAATATTTCCTGAAAAATAAATTGGGCGTGCAGGTAACAGGTAGTGATATTTTCAATACGGTAGATGATAAATGGAGTGTGAATGCCAATAACCTGAAAATATATTCTGATACCTCTATGTACCGGAGAAGTGTACACCTGAGAGTTTCTTATCGCTTCAATGCGACTCCAAAACGTTACCGGGGAAGTGCATCAACCGATGAATTAGACCGCTTTTAACCTTAACCAGGGAACTCCTTTCCCGAATCCCGTGTGATACATGAGGTTCGGGAGAGGTTATTCCCATCCGGTGGGAACAGGAGAAACTAAAAAATGTATGTATAATTTTCTAAATAAACAGGAGGGAAAAGATATGTTTCCTATAAAATCAGAAATCCAGCCACTCAAACAAACCGCTACTACCCGGCTGTATGTTACTTCCGCACAGGAAAAAACTGCCGGAGATTTATCGGGCCATACTAAAACTGAAGTATTAAGAAACCATATTGTGGAATTGAACCGGGAATTGCGTCAGAAAGAAGAGGAGTTAACACTGCATCTCAGCAGAAGCGAATCCGATTATTATGCGGATTGGAGCCGTTTAAAAAATCAACTCAGCAAAATAGAAGATTATTTTCCTTCTGTAGCTCAACTTTTGCCTTGGGTAGACTATTGCCGGAGTATCGGGTTGAGCCGGGAACAGACTCAACAGCTTGTGCAGCTGAAGCGCATTATCTATACCGGAATGCTTTACTCGCAGGAAGATGCTTTTAATTATGTAGTAAAAGGAGCCCGTTTAAAACTATGTCCGGATAACCGGGTAAAAGGAGTATATTATCTCACCATCAATGGTATCTTATTATCTGCCTGGTTTAAAGAGAAAAAAGAGGAGGCACTTTTACAGGAAAAAAGTGGAATGCGTGGGGAACCTTAAGCGGTAAAGAGAAAAATTACTGATAAAGAGATAAAAAGCACCAGTCAGCGATTTTACAGGCTGATTGGTGCTTTTTATCAATAACTTTCCGTTGCAAAGGGTTTGTTCTTCTTTTTTATTTATTTGTCAGCCATTACTTTTCTGTTTCCTGTGTTCCCTCATCCTATCTGCTGGCCTATGGCTTTTGTATCAAGTAAGGGTAGTTGACGATTTATTGGAAAAAATGTATGTTTTAGGAAGGGAATCCGGGGAAAAATACATGAATATTTTTCTTATGGTATGGTTACGGGAAGAAAATTGTTAGGTTATAAAATAAGAAAATCTTCTTTATACCTGCCTTAATAGGGTTCTCCCAGATGTTTAATAATGAGTTTCACTTCTTTGGCTGTGAAACTATTCATGGCAGGCATGTGATAAGCTTCAGACAATTCTTTATATAAAGGTGTGCATTTATGGATCCATCGTCTGAGCTTTTTCACCGCACTCTCTTTTTGCAGCATGGGAAAGTAAAGAAGAGCAAGTTCCGCTTTTCCATAACATCTTACTGTAAAGAGTTCTTTTTCCATTTATTAAACCGGTTTAAATTGATTTTAAAGATACTTATTTTTATAGGGATAGAGAAGAAAACAGCGGTATATTGTTACCTGTCATACGTTTTAATTATTTTTTTTACTATTCTCTTCTTAGCTGCGTACATTTCCACCCATTGTACCTGTAAGGTGTATGTATCTTTGTTTTGTAATCGATTACATCTGAAAATTATTCATTAAAATTTTAGCAAAGTATGGCATATCAATATGTACTTGTACCCCGGAAGAATCCGGCTCGTAGGGAAGAACCGGCTAAATATTATGCACAGGCACGCAGTGGCAAAAAGGTAGATATTTCTACCATTTGTAAACGTGTGAACCAGCGTTCTTCCTATTCTGTAGGAGAGCTTGAAGGAACAATCGGGGAGTTTCTGGTGGAGATTCAGAATGTGCTGGAAGAGGGAAATATAGTTCAGTTGGGAAGGTTAGGGAATTTCCGTCTTACTATTCAGACTTCACAGGGCACAGATACTCCCAAAGAGTTTACTACGGCTAATATCAAAGGTTGCCGGGTGCGCTTCCATGCCAGTGCAGGCTTGCAGGCAATGTGTAAATCAATGAAATATAGTTTGCATACTAAAGATAAAGGAATTGTGGACGATCCTTCTGATGAATAACTTTGTCTACTGGAGACGAAATAGCTACTTTATGTTCGGAAACGCTCCGGATATAAAGTAGTAGTAAGAAGATACTTCTTGCATATATTTATTAAAAAAATAGTTGGTTTTAAATTTTATGGCAATGAAAAAAAGAACATCGGGTAATAGAATAATGAGTATTTTGCTCAAAGTAATAATTGTGATTGCCAGCACGGTGGCGGGTATTACGGGTTTAGCTTCCTGCATTTCATGAAAGAAAAAGAGTTTCCTGTACGTAAAATCTGCCGGATAATCCTTCATTGTAGTGCAACCCGGGAAAATCTTCCTTTTTCGCTGGAGCAGCTTCGACAAACACATTTGGAACAAGGATTGGGAAAAATTGGGTATCATTTTTATGTAACCCGGGATGGCGGGGTTCATTCGTGTTTACCTCTCTCAGAAGCAGGAGTACATACCAAAGGTTTTAATAGGAATAGTATTGGAATTTGCTATGAGGGAGGTTTGGATAGTAAAGGGAATCCGGCTGATACCCGTACGCAATGGCAAAAGTCTTCACTGTTTGATTTGGTGTTTGCACTGAAACAAACTTTTCCTGAAGCAGAAGTAGCGGGACATTCTCAGTTGAATGGTAAAATGGGAAGAAAATGTCCTTGTTTTGATGTAAAAAAAGAGTGGAATCTGTAAAGTAATTTTAAAATAGCTCTTTATAATAGGGGTGCATATCCTATTTTTAAGATACAAAAACTAATGGGATATTTTATGAGATTTAAAACTTATATGCACCCTTTAAATTTATTGATAGTTTTAGTATGACAGATAGAAAATAAAAATAGAATGTTAGTAATTTGCTTATTTATAGCGTATTATCTTATTTTATTATTTTATGAAAAAATGTATCATTGCTAAACCTGTTTATGAACTGCTTCTAAAGTGAATACTTAAGTAAGGTGGATTTTTGTATGTATCACTTTTTCTAATAAGTGTCATATTACCTTATAGGGTAAAAATTAAAGATTGGTTTTATCTATATTTGTCTTAGTTATAACTGGAGCAAATTATTTACTTAGGTTATAATTGCTAATTAAAATCGCAGTTTAGGTTTATAAAAAGGGTAACAATAGGAGAAAGTAGGTGTTTTTTTAAAGACATTTTACTTTCTTCTGTTACTTGAAGCCTGCATGTAGATAGCCGTTTTATTATGAATTTAGAATAGGGTGGAAAAGCGATTTAGTTTATTTCTCATGTTATCCGTTTTAACGGGACTTAGAGTTTTTCTATAGTTCTTCTGCATTAGGTAAAAATTAAATTAGTATGCAGATTCTTCCTCTTTTTGCTTGTGAAGGTGAAAGAGGAAGTTTTTTTATATTTTATAAGTAAAATAAATTGCTATAAAGTCTTATTTTTGAAATGAAAAGTCATTATTAATAGCTTAACTATGATTTTAAATATGTAATTAAATAACTGGTTTATTTCAATTTATGAGGTCGTAGTTTTTATATAAATAAACCCATCTTCATTGGTGACGCAATGAAAATGGGTTTATTTATATAAGAGAGGGGTTTCCCTTATGTCTCAGTAATAGACTGAATTATCATTAGAACAAGTTCATAGAGTAGTTAATTTTCAAGTCATTAAAGCTCTGTGAGTTTGTTCTGAAGCTAATAATACTGTATTCCTGACCTTTCCGGAAAAATCCCTCTTTATTTTTGAAGGTAGGCTTACTGCCTGGTTCTTTGTTTATTTCTGTCCATCATTCTTTGTTGCTTTTCTGTGCGATTATTTACAAAAGCATTATATTGATCATCGTTGAGTATGTTTTTTACTTCCTGATCATATCTGTCATGCTCAGCTTTCATCTCATTAAGTTTTCTTTCTTTTTCTGCTTCTGAAAGGTTTTTATCCCATAAAGGTCTTTCTCCCGGGAAATTATAATCGTCTCCCCATCTGTTGGCAGTTTCCCGATTAAGTTCTAACATTCTTTCGCGTTGACTTTCTGTAAGGGAAAGATTTTTATGCATTTTTTCAGTCATCTGATCGGCACGTTCTCTGGCGCTTAACCTGGCTTCACGCGAAATGTTTTGTGCTATTGCAGCACTACCTACTATCAATAGGGTTACTAAAAATAAACTTATCCGTTTCATACTTTCTTTTTTATTAATTTAATAGTTGTACATCTCTTTCTTTTATATAAAGAAATAATAGTCTTTTGTGATCAGCAGTCAAAAAAATAAAGGCTTTTCTGAGCACTTTGTTTGTATAATCTTTTTTTGACTGCTGACTGGTTATATGACGAAACTGGTCGACAATAAGTTTTCGTTTCTTATAACTTTTAACTTAAATTCCCGTGATATTAAGTTTTGTTTTTTATTTACAGTACTGCTTTTTGCATCCTTTATTTTATAATTGAGTTAGGAATGGAGAAATGTAATGAGTAGTTTTAACCATCTATTGAAATAATCCGATTGCTCAATTTTTGTTAAGTTGTGCATTTTTTAGTAATTATTTTTTGGGGATTGAATGGTTTGACTAATTTTGCAATTCGGAAAGAAGGGAAATAGATAGATCCGTTTCCTCTTTAATTTTCTTCTTTGGAGATAAACCTGAGTTGACTATGGATGCAGATTCCTGTTGTAATTCAGCTGATTAAGTACTAATACCAAAATAATAAAACATGATTTTAAAAATTATTGTATTGGCAAAACAAGTACCCGATACCAGAAATGTGGGAAAGGATGCCATGAAAGCCGATGGAACCGTTAACAGAGCAGCTTTACCGGCTATTTTTAATCCGGAAGATTTAAATGCGCTTGAACAGGCACTTCGTCTTAAAGATAAGTATCCGGGTTCTACGATAACTCTATTGACTATGGGGCCTGCGCGTGCGGCGGAGATTATTCGGGAAGGTCTTTATCGGGGAGCCGATACGGGTTATTTGTTGACGGATAGGGCTTTTGCAGGTTCTGATACGTTGGCTACCTCGTATGCCTTGGCTACTGCCATTCAAAAAATCGGTGAGTTTGATGTAATTATTGGAGGACGCCAGGCTATTGACGGAGATACGGCGCAAGTGGGCCCTCAGGTAGCAGAAAAACTGGGTTTGACACAGGTGACCTATGCAGAGGAAATTTTAGATATAAAAGAAGGACGTATTACGGTAAAGCGTCATATTGACGGAGGAATTGAAACTGTAGAAGCGCCTTTACCGATTGTAATTACCGTGAATGGTTCGGCAGCTCCTTGTCGTCCGCGAAATGCCAGATTGGTGCAAAAGTATAAACATGCCAAAACCGTGACAGAAAAACAACAGGGAGATTTGGATTATACGGATTTATATGATACACGCGATTATCTGAATCTGGTGGAGTGGAGTGTGTCGGATGTAAATGGTGATACACAACAATGCGGATTATCGGGTTCGCCTACGAAGGTAAAAACGATTCAGAATATAGTTTTCCAGGCAAAAGAAAATAAAACACTTTCTGCGTCTGATAAAGAGATTGAAGAACTGATGGTTGAACTGTTAGCTAATCATACGATTGGGTAAGAGGCTCTTTCCTTTAACAATTAAAAAAGCATATGAATAATCTATTTGTATATTGTGAGATAGAAGAGGGTATAGTGGTGGATGTAAGCCTTGAACTTCTTACAAAAGGCCGTTCGTTAGCTAATCAATTAAATTGTCAGCTCGAAGCGGTTGTTGCAGGCGCTGACCTGACTGGTATTGAAAAACAAATTTTGCCTTACGGGGTAGATAAGTTACATATTTTTGAGGATGCAAGGTTATATCCGTATACTTCTCTTCCTCACACTTCTGTGTTGGTAAATCTTTTTAAAGAAGAACAGCCACAAATCTGCCTGATGGGAGCTACAGTAATCGGACGTGATTTAGGTCCCCGTGTTTCTTCTGCATTAAAAAGTGGATTAACTGCCGATTGTACTTCATTGGAAATCGGAAACCATGAAGATAAGAAGGAGGGTAAGGTTTATGAGAATCTTCTTTATCAGATTCGTCCTGCCTTTGGAGGTAATATTGTAGCAACGATTATTAATCCGGAATGTCGCCCACAGATGGCAACTGTGCGGGAAGGGGTAATGAAAAAACAGATTCTTTCGCCGGATTATAAAGGAGAGGTGGTTCGCTATGAAGTGAATAAATATGTGCCTGATGCGGACTATGTTGTAAAAGTAATAGAAAGGCATGTAGAAAAAGCTAAGAATAACCTGAAAGGTTCTCCTATTATTATTGCCGGAGGATATGGAGTGGGTTCTAAAGAGAATTTCCAGTTACTTTTTGATTTAGCCAAAGTATTGAATGGAGAAGTGGGTGCCAGCCGTGCTGCGGTAGATGCGGGCTTTGCCGAACATGATCGTCAGATTGGGCAAACCGGGGTTACTGTGCGTCCTAAACTTTATATTGCCTGTGGTATTTCGGGACAGATTCAGCATATAGCGGGCATGCAGGAGAGTTCAATGATCATTTCCATCAATAATGATGAGAATGCACCTATCAATACGATTGCCGATTATGTAATTACGGGTTCGGTAGAAGAGGTGGTTCCGAAAATGATTAAATATTATAAGGAAAATAGCAAATAACCAGAGAGCGGTTATGTATGTTTAATTATTCCTGTTAACTAAATTAATTGGTAAAGTTATGAATTTTTATTTAGATACTCCGGAACTCAGACACCATCTGAACCATCCGTTAATGAAAAGGATTGTCGGGCTGAAAGAGCGCGATTATAGTGATAAAGATAAATTTGATTATGCACCTGTGGATTTTGAAGATGCAATGGACAGCTATGATAAGGTGTTGGAAATTGTAGGAGAAATTTGCGGGGAAATTGTTGCTCCCAATGCTGAAAGTGTAGACCATGAGGGGCCTCAGGTAATAAATAATCGGGTAAAATATGCCGCGGGAACACAAGAAAATCTGGATGCTGTTACCCAAGCAGGTTTGATGGGGGTAGCAATGCCCCGTCGTTATGGTGGTTTGAATTTCCCGATTACTCCTTATATTATGGCGGCGGATATTGTTTCGCGTAGTGATGCCGGTTTTGAAAATCTCTGGGGATTGCAGGATTGTGCTGAAACATTGTATGAGTTTGGCAGTGAAGACCAGCGGCAACGGTATATACCACGTGTTTGTAAGGGAGAAACGATGTCGATGGATTTGACTGAGCCTGATGCGGGCTCTGACTTACAGGCGGTTATGTTGAAAGCCACCTATAGTGACGCTGATCAATGCTGGTATTTAAATGGTGTGAAGCGCTTTATTACGAATGGAGATGCGGATATTCACCTGGTATTGGCACGTTCGGAAGAGGGTACTCGTGACGGACGGGGACTTTCGATGTTTATTTATGATAAGCGTAATGGTGGAGTAGATGTGCGCCGTATTGAAAATAAGATGGGTATTAAAGGTTCACCTACTTGTGAGCTTGTATTTAAGAATGCCAAAGCTGAACTTTGTGGTGACCGCAAACTGGGATTGATAAAATATGTGATGGCTTTGATGAATGGTGCCCGGTTGGGAATTGCTGCTCAGTCTGTGGGTATTTCTCAGGCGGTTTATAACGAGGCCTTAATGTATGCGAAAGATAGAAAGCAGTTTGGAAAAGCTATTATAGAGTTTCCTGCTGTATATGATATATTGTCTTTAATGAAAGCTAAGCTGGATGCTTCCAGAAGTTTGCTTTATGAAACTTCCCGTTTTGTAGATATTTATAAAGCGTTGGATGATATCAGCAGGGAGCGGAAACTGACTCCGGAAGAACGGCAGGAGCAAAAAACATATGCAAAACTGGCTGATTCCTTTACTCCTTTGGCGAAAGGTTTGGGTAGTGAGTATGCCAATCAGAATGCGTATGATTGTATTCAGATACATGGTGGTTCCGGATTTATGAAAGATTATGCTTGTGAACGCATTTATAGGGATGCGCGTATCACGAGTATTTATGAAGGAACTACGCAGTTACAGGTAGTGGCAGCTATTCGTTATGTGACTACCGGAGCTTACCTGGCACAAATCAGAACTTATGAGGAACAGGCTGTTGCACCGGAATATGAGGGGTTAAAGAATCGATTGAAAGAGATGGCGGAGAAGTATGAAGCAGCTGTTGCCCGGATTGTTGAAGAGAAAGACCAGGAGGTGCTTGATTTTGTGGCCCGTCGTTTGGTAGAGATAGCTGCGGATATTATCATGGGACATTTAGTGGTGCAGGATGCGAGCAAAAATGTTATTTTTGCAGAATCTGCCCAGGTATATGTGCGTTATGCGGAGGCGGAAGTAGAGAAACATACTTCGTTTATTTCCCGTTTTAATAAAGATGAACTGGGCTTTTATCGGAAATGATAAGTTTGAATTTTAGATAGGATAAATAAATGCCGGAATTATTTTCCGGCATTTATTTTATAAGTTATGTTTTAGGGTTTCAAGGAATTGTTCTACATCTTCGGGGGTGGTATCGAAAGAAGTTACTAGTCTTATTTCATTTTGTGACTCATTCCAGAAGTAAAAGAAATAGGTTTCCAGAAGTTTATCAATCGTTTTTCGTGGCATCGTAAGAAAAAGTTGATTGGATTCCGGTTTTTGCGTGAAGTTTATTTCCGGATATTTACTTAAACCCAGGTATAATTTTTTTGCCATTTCGTTAGCGTGCCGGGCATTTTTTAACCAGAGTTCATCAGTCAGGTAGGTTATGAACTGACAGGTGAGGTAACGCATTTTAGAGGCTAATTGCGCGCTTTGTTTCCGGTAAAATTTGATTTCTTTTTCCAGTTCGGGTCGGAAAACAACGATACATTCTCCCACCATTAATCCGTTTTTAGTACCTCCGAAACTCAGGATATCTATTCCACAATCTTTTGTAATCGCTTTTAATGAAACATTTAAGGATGCTGCGGCATTAGCTATGCGGGCTCCATCCATATGGACATACATGTTATAGTCATGTGCCAATAAGGTGATGGCTTTAATCTCCTCTATTGAGTAGATAGTACCTAACTCCGTGCATTGGGATAAGTAAATTACGCCAGGTTGGGAATGGTGTTGATTGCCAAACCCGTGTAAATAAGGTTTGATTAGCTCTGGTGTTAATTTTCCGTCAGGTGTTGCTATCGAACGTATCTGACAACCGGTCATTTTTGCCGGTGCTCCACATTCGTCTACATAAATGTGTGCCTTTTCTGTGCACAAGATGGAGTGATAAGGACGAGTTATTAATTGAAGCGCAATTGCATTGCTGCCTGTTCCGTTAAAAACAAAAGAAGGTTCATAAGGGATATCAAAAGTCTCTTTTACTTTATTTATCGCTTCCCGGGTCCATTGATCATCTCCATAGCCAATGGCATGATTTTGATTGGCATTAATGAGTGATTCCATAATTAACGGATGTACTCCGGAGTTATTATCGGATGCAAAACTTCTCATTTGAATTATTTATTTTAGTGTTTTGCAAAGAAAATGTTTTTCTTCTGAAGCAATGTCATATTCTCTATTTCTTTATCTGCTAAAGAACAGAAGAATTTTGCAGGTTATGAGTTTTTGAAAAGTTTATAATTTGTATCCCAATGAAATTCCAAGGGTAAATGTACGGTCTTTACAGTTTAAATCTTTATATACCTCCCTGAAGCTGGGTAGATAAGAAAAATTAAGCCCTATTTGTAAAGTCTGGTTTAATTGATGACGAATTCCTGCTACCGTTTTCAATCCGACGATTACAGTATTGGGTTGTAATTTTTCTTCTTCGATAATAGGGTGACCTTTAAAGTCATATCCATCCTTTATTTTTATATCTATGCGGGGACCTATGCCTAAATATATATTTGTTTTTTCACTAAATTCATATTTGGCATTAAAAGTAGTATTAAAAGTGAGGTATTTCACTTTTAAGTTGAATCCGGTTATACCTTCATCTTCAGCAGAATTAACCAAGAGGATTTCATTTTCTTTTCCACCTTTTACCAGATAGCCTATGTTACTGGATAAATCGAACCATTTATGGGAAAAATAGTCTACTCCTATAGCTACCTGATAGGGGTACATGTTTTCACTAAATGAAGAATATTGTGAAGGTTCTTTCATATTCAGGGAAGAAAGAGAGATACCATTTTCTATTTTTATGACCTGACTTTTTACGGAGATAGTAATTAGCAATATGCAACAAGTTAGAAAATGTTTTAATTCCATGATCGTTTATTTTTAGTTTAATAAATTCAAATCTTTGCTATATGGATAAACGGTTTGGTTATGGAATTATTATAAAAAAATATAAGTAATATTTTTTACTTTGAATAGATTTGAGAATAGATATATATCATTAATTGTGAAACAAGTGGTACAGTAAAGAGTAAAAAGTATATATACTTTTTTATCAGGATTATTTTTATCATATCAATTCTCCAGGGAATTTAAGAGAATATTTTTTTATACCTGAATTTCCGGCATATCCTGTTCTTTTATAGAAATTTTTTCTGCTTTGTCTATAATTGTATAAGTAGGTATTGATTATATTTTGAGTTCTTTATATAAATATTTCCATTGAGAATGTGTAAGATATACTTTACTACACAAAAGCCGGTAAAATCCATATAAGAGGATAATGGCAATATTTATTTTTATAAAGTAAATGATTTCAGGTGACATAATCTTTGAGATAACTGTATTGGATAACTGGTTTTAGTAAATAGTTTTTCTCTCGGTTAATTATTGTTCAGTATCCTTCTCGGTAAGGTCAATGATATCTTTTAATTCTTCAGACGATATCTTCTGCTCTTTAGCAAAAAAGTAACCATTTGTTTATATGAATTTTTAAAATAGTTTTTTACAATGCCACTCATAAAAGTACGTTTGTATTCTTCTTCTTTAATAATTGGCTTATATTCATAGGTATTACCATAGCATTTTGATGAAATATACTTTTTTCTTTCCAGGTTTTTCACAATAGAGGCCACTGTGGTATAAGGTGGACATGGTTCAGGAAAGCAGGCTACAATGTCTTTTACGAAACAGGGAGTTATTTTCCAGATAATAATCATTACTTCTTCTTCTTGAATGGTTAACTTTTCCATGATTCATTTTTGTTATTTGTTTACGAACTATTGGCAATATCTACGAATATTTCGTAATGTTCAAAGCGTTAATAAGTTAATTCAAGTTAATGCCGGGTAAATAATAGTGGATAACATTTCTATTCAGAAATATTGCCTGAGTTTATTACCTATAGTTATATGATAAATTTTTACTCTTACTTTAAGTGGAAAAGAAATAAATTAAAATGGGAATAAATTCAGGAGAGGATATATTTTAATTAGCAGTTTAAACGTAAAAGATTAATAATTTCGATTAAATGAATACTTTTGTCGATTTCTTAAAACTTTCTGTCTGTCGAACTGTTTTAATCAACAAAAAACATTAATTTTGTAGCTTGATAATTATCTGATAAAATTTATGGAGCTCAATTTACTCACAGCTATCTCACCGATTGATGGTCGATATCGAAGTAAGACGGAGGCACTTGCCTTATACTTTTCTGAATATGCACTTATAAAATACCGGGTTCAGGTTGAAATAGAATACTTTATTATGCTTTGTGAACTTCCGTTACCGCAATTGCAAAGTGTAGACACAGGCTTGTTTCCTTCCTTACGTAAAATATATATGGAATTTACGGAAGAAGATGCGAAACGTATTAAGGAGATAGAAGGGGTTACTAATCATGATGTGAAAGCTGTAGAATATTTCATTAAAGAGAAGTTTGATGAATTAGGGGATTTGCGGGTTTATAAAGAGTTTATTCATTTTGGCTTGACTTCACAAGACATAAATAATACTTCCGTCCCTTTATCATTAAAAGATGCATTGACGGAAGTTTATTACCCACTTATAGAGAGTCTTATTTCCCAACTTGATTTGTATGCTAAGGAATGGAAAGATATTTCCATGTTAGCTAAAACGCATGGACAGCCTGCTTCTCCTACGCGTTTGGGAAAAGAGATAAAGGTATTCTCTTATCGTTTGGAACAGCAATTGAAAGAATTGAAAAATATAGAAATAACCGCTAAGTTCGGAGGAGCTACCGGAAATTTCAATGCTCATAAAGTGGCATATCCTTCTTTAAACTGGAGAAATATCGGAGATAATTTTGTTGCTGATAAATTAGGTTTGAAGAGGGAAACTTATACAACCCAGATAGCCAATTATGATTCGCTGGCTTCTATTTTTGATGCATTAAAACGTATTAATACTATTATGGTAGATATGAACCGTGATTTCTGGCAATACATATCTATGGAGTATTTTAAGCAGAAGATAAAAAAAGGAGAGGTTGGTTCCAGCGCAATGCCTCATAAAGTGAATCCTATTGATTTTGAAAATGCAGAAGGAAATTTGGGAATGGCCAATGCTATCTTTGAGCATCTGGCAGCAAAGTTACCAGTATCCCGCTTGCAAAGGGATTTGACGGATTCAACCGTGTTACGTAATGTAGGGGTTCCATTAGGACATACAATAATTGCTATACAGAGTTCTTTAAAAGGATTAGGCAAACTATTATTGAATGAAACGGCTATTCACAAAGATTTAAATGATTGCTGGAGTGTAGTAGCAGAAGCTATTCAGACGATTCTTCGTCGGGAAGCTTATCCTAATCCCTATGAAGCTTTAAAAGAGTTGACCCGTACAAATGAGGGTATCAATGAGATATCTATTCAAAACTTTATTGAGAAACTGGAGGTGAGTAAAGAAGTAAAAGAAGAACTAAAAGCAATAACTCCGCATAATTATACGGGAATTTAGTTATAATGATATGAAGATACAATTTAGAAAATGTTTATTTTAAGCCTATAATCTGAATGTTTTTAAAGGCCGTGAGGTCACAGTAATAATTTTATTAAATAAAACAATGAGTACAGACAAAGAAAATTGGCGTGATAATTATGATTATAACGGAGACGCCAGCCGTGATGGTAACAATAGTTCTTACAATCGGGTAAATAATTACAATCGTGATGGATATAATAATCGCGATAGAAGTGAAAGACCCTTTCGTTCTTCATACAATAGATACAATAATGAAGAACAACGTCCCGCACGTCCTCGTATAAATCGCGAAGGGAACAATGATGGCCGTCCGCGTATTAATCGTAGTGAACAACGTCCGCAGCGTTCGTATAATAATAATCGCGAAGGTAGAGAATACGGTAATCAAAATAGAGATTATAATAACCAGAACAGAGATTATAATAATCGGGGTAATTCTTACAATCGTGAGCGATCTTATAATCGTGAAGACAGACCATGGCGTCAAAACACAGATGAAAGAGGAGGGGAAGCAAGTCGTTTCCGCAGACCTACTCCAAATAGTGGAGGAGGAAATGAAGAAAGATCTCGCCGTCCCCGGTTTAATTCAGGTAATTCAGGTGGTTATAATAACAGGGGACAGAGTTTCTCACGTCCACGCCCCCGTACAGATGGTTATAATCCACATGCTAAATATAGTCAGAAAAAACAGATTGAATACAAAGAGCAATTTGTAGATCCGGATGCTCCTATCCGTTTGAATAAGTTTTTGGCAAATGCCGGTATATGTTCACGTCGTGAGGCTGATGAATATATTACTACAGGAGTAGTTTCAGTAAATGGGGAAGTGGTTACGGAATTAGGAACTAAGATAAAACGTTCTGATATTGTGAAATTTCATGATGAACCGGTAAGTATAGAACGTAAAGTATACGTACTTCTTAATAAACCGAAAAACTGTGTAACTACTTCTGAAGATCCTCAGGAAAGGCATACAGTAATGGATTTGGTAAAGAATGCTTGTGACCAACGTATTTATCCGGTAGGAAGATTGGATAGAAATACAACAGGAGTACTTTTATTGACAAATGATGGCGATCTGGCTTCAAAGTTAACTCATCCGAAGTTTCTTAAAAAGAAAATTTATCATGTTTTCTTAGATAAGAATATTAGTAAAGCCGATATGGACCGAATAGCGGAAGGAATTCAATTAGATGATGGTGAGATAAAAGCTGATTCTATTCAATATACTTCAGACCAGGATAGATCTCAGGTCGGTATTGAAATCCATTCCGGCAAAAATAGAATTGTACGCCGTATATTTGAATCATTGGGCTATAAAGTGATAAAGTTAGATCGTGTATATTTTGCAGGACTTACTAAAAAGAATCTTCGTAAAGGAGATTGGCGTTTCCTGACAGAACAAGAAGTAAATTTCTTACGTATGGGTTCATTTGAATAATCAGCAGGGAGTTTTGTTTGAATATAAATTTTTGATTATCACTTTTTAGTGATAGATGGAACTTATTACAATTAATTCATTACTTGTAATTGAGTAATAATTATAAAACTCTTGCTATTTATAAAATAACAAAATACAAAATAAAATAAATGTATGGAGAAAATAAGTAGAACGAAGATTGCAGATGTTTTAAAATCTGAAGAGTTTGGTCTGAAAGTCAATGTAAAGGGATGGGTACGTACTCGTCGGGGAAATAAAAATGTTAATTTTATTGCATTAAATGACGGTTCTACAATTAATAATTTACAGATTGTTGTTGATGTTGAAAAGTTTGATGAAGAACAACTAAAACTTATAACTACAGGTGCGTGTCTTAGTGTAAACGGTGTTTTAGTAGAATCTGTCGGGCAGAATCAGCAAGTAGAAATGCAAGCTATGGAGATTGAGGTGCTTGGAGCAGCTGATCCTTTAACGTATCCGCTTCAGAAGAAAGGACATTCTTTAGAATTCCTTCGTGAGATTGCACATTTACGTCCCCGTACTAATACTTTTGGTGCTGTTTTTCGTATACGTCATCATATGGCGATAGCTATTCATCAATTTTTTCATGATAGAGGTTTTTTCTATTTTCATACTCCCATCATAACAGCTTCAGATTGTGAAGGAGCCGGACAAATGTTCCAGGTTACTACAATGAATTTGTATGATTTGAAAAAGGATGAAAAAGGTGCTATCAATTATGAAAATGATTTCTTTGGCCGTCAGGCTAGTTTAACTGTTTCCGGACAGTTAGAAGGAGAGTTGGCTGCTATGGCATTAGGTGCTATTTATACTTTTGGTCCTACTTTTCGTGCAGAAAATTCTAATACTCCCCGTCATTTAGCAGAATTCTGGATGATTGAACCAGAGGTTGCATTTAATGAGATAGAGGAAAATATGGACTTGGCAGAAGAGTTTATCAAATATTGTGTTCAATGGGCTTTAGATAATTGCAAAGATGATATTAACTTCTTGAATAATATGTTCGATAAGAGTTTGATAGAACGTTTGGAAGGAGTTGTTAAGCAAGATTTTGTTCGTTTGTCCTATACAGAAGGTGTAAATATATTAGAGCAGGCTGTAGCTAATGGACATAAATTTGAATTTCCTATTTATTGGGGAGCAGATCTGGCTTCCGAACATGAACGTTATTTAGTAGAAGAGCACTTTAGATGTCCTGTTATTTTGACTGATTATCCGAAAGAGATTAAATCTTTCTATATGAAACAGAATGAAGATGGAAAAACAGTTAGAGCTATGGATGTTCTATTTCCTAAGATAGGTGAAATAATCGGAGGATCCCAACGTGAGGAAGATTACGAAAAGCTTTCTACCCGTGCAAAAGAGATGGGAGTTCCCACTAAAGATATTTGGTGGTATTTGGAAACAAGACGTTTTGGAACAGCTCCTCATTCTGGTTTTGGTTTAGGATTTGAACGTTTACTATTGTTTGTTACAGGAATGGCAAATATACGGGATGTAATACCTTTTCCCCGAACTCCTAAGAATGCAGATTTTTAATAACTATAGAAAAGGCCTCAGGGCCTTTTTTTGTTTCAGTTCTTTTTTCCGGAACAGATGATAAAGGAGAAAAATATTTTTATTTCAGGTATGAAATAATGTAATATAATTGTTTGATATTCAAATTATTTTTGTATTTTTGATACAATCAATAAAGCTGTTTTTATGCTTTTATTTAAAAGGGAGCCTGTTTAACTAAAACATATATCTTTATGAAAACGCGTTATTTTATTACTGTATTGATGGCGATGCTGTTAATATCAGGTAGCACAATGGCTCAGAAGGGAAAAAAGAACTTTAAATGTGCTAATTTAAAGGGTGTATGGCAAATGTGCTTTTATGCATCAGAGTCTCCGGAACTTCCCGCAGAATTAAGACCGGGAAATACTTTTAAACTCTTAAGTGAGGATGGATATATAATTAATTTTACAGTTATTCCTAACAAAGGAGCTGTCATGACCGGATATGGAAAATACCGACAAGTAGCTGAAAATGTTTATCATGAAAGTATTGAACGTTCTATCCATTTACCCATGCTGAATAATGCGGTAAATGCGTTAGAGTTTGAGATTAAAGAAGATAAATATCTTCAACTAAAATTCTATATTGAAAAAGATGAATATGGAAATGTTATAGATACGTGGTATCATGAGGTTTGGACGCGTGTGGAGATGCCGGAGGAGTATCCTGATGGATTAATCAGATAAAATTGTAGAGAATAAATTCTCTTTAGCATATAAGGTTCTCTTA
>Ga0192240_10213_pt1 | contig 26879 bp, 18 predicted proteins | sample Koala_Koa27_H3_FD_131237 | JGI IMG/M metagenome (GOLD analysis project Ga0192240, IMG submission 131237) | Enriched cells from koala feces incubated with labeled cellulose particles, San Francisco Zoo, California, United States - Koala_Koa2-7_H3 ...
TTTTAGGCCAATTTCTAAATATTTATATTATTTTTGTGTCATTGGGAGACCTCTATGGGTCTTTCAGGGAACTTGAACGCATAACAAATCTTCTGGGTATCTTTCTGTTGAAGAAAGAATTATATTAGAGTATTAAGAGTTAAACACTAACAAGATTTAATAATTTATGACTGCAAAACGTTTACTCACAGTATTATTACTGTTGGTTTCATTATCTATCTATGCAGATCCACCTTTATCTCCGGTAACAACGCCAAACTGGGGAATCAAAACAAATGCACTGTACTGGGCTACGGCTACACCGAACTTAGGGGTGGAAATCGGTATTGGAAAGAAAAGTACGCTGGATATCTCCGGAGGGTACAATCCGTTTACATTTAAGGATGATAAAAAGTGGAAGCACTGGCTTGTGCAACCGGAATACCGTTGGTGGTTCTGTGAGAAGTTCAATGGACACTTTGTCGGTGTTCATGCACATTATGGGGAATATAATGTCGGAGGATTGACGATGTTTTCTGAAAATATGGAGAATAATCGTTACCAGGGACGTTTATATGGAGGTGGTCTTTCCTATGGATATCAATGGATACTTGGGGACCGCTGGAATCTTCAGGCTGAGATAGGAGTAGGATATGCCTATCTGGATTATGATAAATTTGAATGTGGAGATTGCGGAAAGAAGCTGAAAGAAGATAACCGGCATTATTTCGGAGTAACAAAGACAGCTGTTTCTCTAATCTATATAATTAAATAAACAATCCTATGAAAAAATATACTTTCCTGTTACTCCTGGCCATATATTTGCCGGGTGTATCTGCGCAAAATTATATGCACCAGCTTGAAATAGACCGTCAATTTGAGAAAACGCAAAAAGAGGTGACGCTGGATATGCATATCCATCTGAACAAACTGGATCTGGATAGCCGTCATTTATTGATGCTGACTCCGGTACTTGAATCAGAAGATGGTTCGGTTCAAAAGGAACTGCCTCCGATGGTGGTTACCGGAAAGAACCGTACGAAAGTGATCAGCCGGATGGAAGCTCTGGGACAAGGGGACATCTACCGGGAAACTCCTTACACGGTAGTGGCCCGTCAGAAGAAGGAATCGCAACAGATTTCCTATAACCAGACTCTTCCTTATGAAAGCTGGATGAGAAACGGGCGTTTGATCCTTCGGGAAGAAGTGGCCGGGTGTGTTAATTGCGAATTATCAGAAGATCAGAAAGAACTGATGTCTCCTTTGTTGGGTGAACCCTACAAACCGGTTTACAAAACCAGTTTTGTAACTCCGGAAGTGGAAGAGATCAAGAACAGGGATGAAGTGCGTGAACTTCGCCTGACCTTTAAAGTAAATAGTGTTGTATTGCAACCGGATATTGATAACAACCGTTCCGAACTGGAAAAGGTGGATTCTATTATCCGTGCCATTCTCTATGACGATGACCTCACGCTGACCAATCTGAAAATTACCGGATATGCTTCTCCGGAAGGTGGGACACAAGCAAATCTGCGTCTTTCGGAAGGACGTGCCCGGGCATTAGCTGATTATATTTCAGCTACTCATGGAATCAATAAAAACCAGTTCAGCCTGTTCTGGAAAGGGGAAGACTGGGAAGGCCTGGAAGCTGCGGTTCAATCGTCTGAAATGACTGAAAAGGAAAAAGAGGATGTGTTGGATATTATCCGGAACACCGAATCAGACGCTACCCGTAAAAGCAAGTTGCAGGCTTATAACGGAGGTCGTACCTATCGATGGATGCTGGCTGAACTCTATCCGTCACTTCGCCGTAATAACTGCATTATCGATTTCACGGTTCGCCAGTTTGAGTTGGAGAAAGCACGGGAGATGATTCGAACGAACCCGAAACTGATGAGTTTAAACGAAATGTATATTGTGGCAACCAGCTATCCGGCAGGATCGGCGGAAAGCCAGGAAGCATTTGATATTGCCGTACGTATGTTCCCCACCAGTCCGGCCGCGGCAAATAATTCTGCCGCTGACCTGATTGAAAAAGGAGATTATCGTTCTGCATTGTCTAAACTGGAATTGATCAAAGAACAACCGGAGTCCTGGACAAACCTGGGAATTGTTTTGGCTGAAATGGGTCGCTATGAGGAGGCAAAGGAATATTTCAACAAAGCCTCTCAACAGGGATCTGTGGAAGCACGGCAAAATCTGGTTGAATTGGAAAAGTTACTGGAAGATCTGTAACTATTTTCCCGGATCAGAATATTTTAAAGGAGGTGTCCCAAAAGTAAAACAAAAAATTTTAAAAGTTACGATTTATAAGTAGTTACCCCAAAAGGGGTTACATGTAAATAACCCCAGGTGGAACCTGAGGTATAGGCGAAACCCTCTCCACAACAACCTTGGAAGGGTTGAACCCGCTTCGGGGTTCATAGCGTGTAACTGCTTTCCGCCACGGGTTTCACCCAGTCATGTTCGGAAGAATTTTCAAAGGTGATCTTTGTCTCTTAAGTCCTGAAAGGACGGCATATAATAGCCTGGGATGCAAGTCCCAGGTAAGGTATCAGGAGTCCATGGAGTGCTGTAAGCACGACACTGCATATATAAACCTATGGTTTCCATAAGATGGGGTGTACCTACAGCACACCCTGGGTGGGGATTTCTCTACCTGGGACTTGCGTCCCAGGCTATTATATGCCGTCCTTTCAGGACTTAAGAGAAAAAGATCACCCTTCGCCAATCACCCTTCGCCAAAATCTTCCGAACAGGCCTGGGTTTTACCCGCGGTTATTTACATTCAAGCCCTTTGGGCTTACAATCTCTAACTTTGTCAAAGAGGATATAGATTTTTGGGACACCCTTTTTTCTTCTGTGAGAAAGAATAACTATTATCTATAAAATCAGATTAAAATGGAAAAAAGGCTGATCAGGGAAGTTTCCTGTTTCAGCCTTTTATTTTCTTTTGAAATTTCCTGATAGTATAATTCGCTGGGAAATAGATGGTAACAGAAAAGCAGTGAAAAAAGTTTGAAAAAAATGTATGACAGCCCTTGCAGAATTGATAAAAACCTCTACCTTTGCAGCCGTTAAACAAGAGAGGTTAACACAAAACAACAGACTGAAAGTCCCGGTGAAAAGCGGGAATGAGAACTAAAAATTGAGAAATCAATGGTTTAGGTAAGGCGGTTCGAATCCGATATTCTCCACAGCGCTTTCTTTTTTTTAATTATTGAGGGAAAGAGAGTAAATAAGATCTTTGACATGCTGACATAAGAAAGAAAAGATAAAGTAGAGCAAACTTAAAAGTATACCTGCCGCAACGAACTGTAAGGTTTCGTTGAATGGTTAGGAGAAGAAAAGTAAGTAAGGGCAGACGGTGGATGCCTTGGCTCTCGGAGGCGATGAAGGACGTGATAAGCTGCGAAAAGCCATGGGGAAGTGCAAATAACTATAGATCCGTGGATATCCGAATGGGGCAACCCGGCAGGTTGAAGGCCTGTCACCTGATTAATCAGGGGCGAACGTGGGGAACTGAAACATCTAAGTACCCATAGGAGAAGAAAACAAAAGTGATTCCGCAAGTAGTGGCGAGCGAACGCGGAGCAGCCCAAACCTATGTTGTTTAGGCAATATAGGGGTTGTAGGACTACGATAAAAGGCATGAAGTGAGTATAGCAGAGCGCTTTGGAAAGAGCGGCCATAGAGAGTGACAGCCTCGTATGCGACATACTGATGAAGCCTGAGTAGTATCCTGAGTAGCGCGGGACACGAGAAATCCTGTGTGAATTAGCGGGGCCCATCCCGTAAGGCTAAATACTCCCGAGAGACCGATAGCGAACCAGTACCGTGAGGGAAAGGTGAAAAGAACCTCGAACAGAGGAGTGAAATAGACCCTGAACCCGTCTGCCTACAAGCGGTCGGAGCCATTATAGGTGGTGACGGCGTGCCTTTTGCATAATGAACCTACGAGTTACTTTCACCGGCAAGGTTAAGGGCTGTGAGGTCTGAAGCCGAAGCGAAAGCGAGTCTTAACAGGGCGCTTAGTCGGTGTGAGTAGACGCGAAACCAAGTGATCTACCCATGGTCAGGTTGAAGGTTAGGTAACACTAATTGGAGGACCGAACCGGTAAACGTTGAAAAGTTTTCGGATGAACTGTGGGTAGGGGTGAAAGGCTAATCAAACTTGGAGATAGCTCGTACTCCCCGAAATGCATTTAGGTGCAGCCTTTGAAGTTATTAGTATGAGGTAGAGCGACTGATTGGATGCGAGGGCTTCGCCGCCTATCAAGTCCAGATAAACTCCGAATGCGTACTAATTTTATTCAAGGAGTGAGGGCATGGGTGCTAAGGTCCATGTCCGAGAGGAGAAGAATCCAGACCATCAGCTAAGGTCCCGAAATAACAGTTAAGTTGGTTAAACGAAGTCCGACTGCAAAGACAGCTAGGATGTTGGCTTGGAAGCAGCCATTCATTTAAAGAGTGCGTAACAGCTCACTAGTCGAGGAGTTGGGCGTGGATAATACTCGGGCATAAACTGTTTACCGAAGCTATGGACTCAATTAATTGAGTGGTAGGGGAGCATTCTAACGGCCTTGAAGGTAAGGGATAACCCTTGCTGGAGCTTTTAGAAAAGCAAATGTAGGTATAAGTAACGATAAAGGGAGTGAGAAACTCCCTCGCCGAAAGACTAAGGGTTCCTGATCAACGCTAATCGGATCAGGGTTAGTCGGGGCCTAAGGTTAAGCGTGTAGCAAGACCGATGGAAGAAAGGGTTAATATTCCCTTACTACTTTACAGAGTGATGTGGAGACGGAGAAGTGAAAGTCCTGCCACCTGACGGAATAGGTGGTTAAAGGGTGTAGGAGTTGATTTTGGTAGGCAAATCCGCCAGAAGATCTGAACCTGATAGTACCTTGAGTACATTGTACAAGAGGATAATGGATGTAAACAGGCTCCCAAGAAAATCCGCTAAGCGCTAATCTGTAAAGTACCCGTACCGTAAACGGACACACGTAGTTGGGTTGAGTATACTAAGGCGCTCGAGTGATTCACGGTTAAGGAACTAGGCAAAATGGTCCTGTAACTTCGGGAGAAAGGACGCCAGCTGTGAAAGGCTGGCCGCAGAGAATAGGCCCAGGCGACTGTTTAACAAAAACACATGGCTATGCGAATTAGAAATAAGAAGTATATAGCCTGACACCTGCCCGGTGCTGGAAGGTTAAGAGGAGAGCTGGTCAGACAGACAACAGGTGAACCTCTCTTTTTTTTGTATATATATGTATTTATCTATCTATCTATCTATCTATCTAATTCTCCTGTCATGAAGAGCCAAGGTTGTGTCATACAGACCCCGTCGTATGACTGAGGATTGTCTATAAAGAAAGACCTTTCTTTGATATTTTCATAAGCATTCCTCCTTCTCACCCTCATCAGTAATTGCTGTACCTGTATCTTTATCTTCATCCCACGTACCCGTCTTCTCTCCAGCGCTTATTCTCTACCCACCTCTTTCCACCTCTTTTACAGGCCGTAGGCCTATCCTATGTTAGCCCCCAGCAACGCTGGAGGTGGATAACCAAAGTCTATATTGCGGGCTGTAGGCCCAGCATAGTCTTCTATATAAACTAAAAAAATAGGATTACCTCCGGTTATTTTTATCCTATGCTGCTCCTACGGAGCGAATTATCTTGTGTATCCCCTACACCCCAGCGTTGCCGGGGCCTAAGATAGGATAGGCCTACGGCCCGTCATAAATGTGGGTAGAGAGTAACTCAACAGAGGAGAATTGGAAATAAATTGTATGTTTGCATTTTCTAAATTATGCGTGTCTTTTGTCTTCTAAACTAATCTAATCAAATTTATTTTATAATTGTTATTGTGAGTGTATTGGATCTATCTACCGTTTTGTTAGTAGATTAAATACAAAGGAAGTGGTATTGGTGCTGTTGCGGTTATCCTCTACTTTTGGTGTGATCTTTAGGTTTCAAATTCTAAATGAACGATATGAAAAAAAAGAAAACTAACCTGTCTATTTCAAACTTTAAATACAGTAGCAGGGTCTCTGACCATTGTCTGAGTTTTTCTTTCGAATAATACATCTAATCCATTAAAATATGAAGTTATTACTACTCGACCGGGGAGTGACTCCCTTCTATGTCTTTAGAAAATTTGTCCAGTCGACAAAACTTATTTTTTTATCGGCATTCTTTGTATCTTCTGTTTCTGCGGTGGAAATAGTTTTACCTGTTACCCCTTTTACTCCTGAACCTCAACAACAGAAAAGAGTTTCCGGTACTGTACTGGATGAACGAAACGAACCTATTATCGGGGTAAATGTTGTTGTTAAAGGTACAACAGAAGGGAGTATTACAGACTATGACGGAAAGTTTAGCCTGGAAGTTCCTTCCAATGCTGTTTTACAGTTTTCCTATATCGGTTATATCCCTGTGGAAGTTACTATCGGAAACCAATCCGTTTTGAATATCCGGATGGTAGAGGATTCCCAGGCGATTGATGAAGTTATTGTGATAGGGTATGGTACTGTAAAGAAAAGTAACTTGACAGGAGCCGTTTCTTCAGTAAAAACCACAGAGATTCAGCAAACTCCTATGACATCTATCGATCAGGGATTGGTGGGACGTGCTTCCGGGGTTCAGGTAACCCAGTCTTCTGGTATGCCTGGTGCAGTGGCTTCTATCCGGGTGCGTGGAAGTAGTTCGTTGCAGGGAGGTAATGAGCCTTTATATGTAATCGACGGTTTCCCGGTGTATAGCGGTACAGGATTCGGAGAGACAGGAGGGAAAGTACAAATGAGTGGTTTATCTACTATTAACCCTTCAGATATTGAATCGATAGAAATTCTAAAAGATGCGTCAGCAACTGCAATCTATGGAGCACGTGCAGCGAATGGAGTTGTACTGATCACAACCAAGAGCGGAAAGAAAGGTCATGATGTGGTTACTTTTGAAAGCAGTTTTGGTATTCAGACATTGGCAAAGAAAATTGATTTGATGGATGCTCAGGAATATGCTGTACTCGTCAACGAAGCCTATACCAACGATGGATTATCACCCTACTACGATGCGGCACGGCTGGCTGAGATTGCCAAATTGGGAAAAGGAACAGATTGGCAGGATGAGTTATATAGAACAGCACTTACACAAAGTTACCAATTAACCTTTTCCGGTGGAGATGAAAAAACATTATATGCGATATCCGGAGGATATTATGACCAGGATGGTATTCTGATCCATTCTAATTTCAAACGTTATTCCCTTCGGTTAAACCTGGACCGGCAAATATCCAACACTTTTAAAATCGGTACCCATATATCCGGTAGCCATACGCTCAGCAAGTCACCTCCCACCGATACCGGCGGAGAGACGGGAGTTGTCAATGGAGGATTGAAAATGAATCCGATCTTACCTGTCTATTCTGATGAAGAAAAGGGAGAATATACCCAGGTCAATATTCCGGGAGTGCTTGTTCCTAACCCGGTTGCAACAGCCAACGAACGGATTGACAATAATGCGATGAGCCGCTTTTTAGGGGATATGTATGCCGAATGGGAAATCATCCCTGATCTGAAAGCCAAAGTTTCTTTAGGTGCAGATATTATGTATTTAAAGTCCAATTCTTATATTCCTTCCACTATTTATGAGGCCGGGGGACAGGCGAAAGCAACTGTAAAAGTAAACCGTTCGATTAACTGGCTGAATGAAAATATTGTGACCTGGAATAAAAATATTCAGAATACCCATTATTTCAACGTGCTGGGAGGATTTACTATCCAGCGGAATAATATAGAGAAAGTTTCGGCAACCTCTTCTGATTTTGTGAATGATATTCTCACGTATCATAATTTGGGAGCCGGATCGGTGTATGGACAGCCAGAGTCAAGTGCTGAACAATGGAGTCTGTTGTCCTATCTGGCACGGGTGAATTATTCTTATCAGGATAAATACTTAGCTTCTGTAAATGCCCGTATAGATGGTTCTTCCCGGTTTGGGACTAATAATAAATATGGATTTTTCCCATCCGGATCACTCGCCTGGAGAATGACAGAGGAAGAGTTTATGGAATCCCTGACAGGTGTTTTGAGTAATCTGAAAGTACGTGCCAGTTATGGCTTTACCGGAAATACGGAAATTGGGGTTTATGAATCACTGGCTACCTTAAACAATAATAGCTGGACAATCGGAAATCAGTTGGTTTCGGGATTTTATCCGGACAGGATTCCGAACCCGGATCTTAAATGGGAACGGACCGGTCAGTTTGATATTGGTGTAGATGCCGGTTTCTTAGATAACCGTTTACGATTGACTGCTGACTACTATCGTAAGAAAACAGTAGATCTCCTCTACAATGTCGCTATTCCTTCCGCTTCCGGATATGAATCCATGTTACAGAATATCGGAAGTGTAGAAAATAAGGGAGTGGAACTTTCTATTGAAAGTGATAATTTCCGGGGAGCATTCTATTGGAATACCTCTTTTAATATCTCATTTAACCGGAATAAAGTGCTGGAATTAGGCGGGGAATCCTATAAAGAAATGGAAGAATCTGATAGTCACCTGAAAACAGGATCTATCCGACGCCTGATCGTAGGACAGCCGATCGGTGTTTTTTACGGATATCGCTTTGACGGGATTTTCCAGAATGAAGCCGAGTGTGCCGCACAGACATCTTCTGCTTCTCCTATCGGTGTAGGTCTACGCAGATATAAAGACCTGAACGGGGATGGCATGGTGGATGCCGGTAATGACCGTGAAATTATCGGGGATGCAAATCCGGACTTCTTTGGCGGGTTGACCAATACATTTGGTTACAAAGGATTTGAACTGAATGTCTTTCTACAATATTCGTATGGGAATGATATTTTCAACTACAATGCGATGGAACTGGAAGCTCCGACAGGAGGACAAAATGTATATAAAGCATTGGTAAACCGCTGGACTCCTGAAAATCCAAGTAATCTTTACCCGAAAGCAAGCACAAACAGAAACCTGTTGGTCAGTGACCGTTTCGTAGAAGACGGATCCTATCTGAAACTAAAGACAGTTTCCTTATCATACAGCTTCCCTAAATTAAAGTTCAAACATATCGGTGGCCTACGAGTGTATGTAACCGGACAAAACCTCCTGACCTGGACTAAGTACCGGGGATATGATCCGGAAGTCAGTTACCGCGGTGCTTCTACCTTAGAAGCGGGAGAGGACTACGGAGGATACCCACAGTCCCGTACGTTTATGTTTGGTGTTAAATTAGATATTAAATAATTTATAAATCCGGAAATAATGAAAAGATCAATTATATATATATCGGCTCTGTTCTTCACTTTATTTATTTCAGTGAGTTGTTCTTTCCTGGATGAAAATCCGGTAGACCGTTTGGTGGAGGGAAACTTCTATAGCAATGAAAAAGATGCCCAGGCTGCGGTAGATGCCACCTATAATCAATTGAATGATCTATATCATCGTTTGATGTATATGCTATGTGAGTTGCCTACAGATAATATGAAAAACGGATTAGGAATGCCGAATGCCTATTTGCAGGATCTGGAATATCTGAGACATAATTCCCAGAATACGTTTGTTAAAGATATGTGGAAGTATTCCTATGCTGGAATTTCCAAAGCCAATACAGCTATTATAAAGATACCGGAGATCCATATGGATGCTACTGTCCAGGCCCGATTATTGGGTGAAGTTAAATTCCTTAGAGGGTTATATTATTTCAACCTCGTTCGTTTTTTTGGGGACGTTCCTCTGATCACTAATCTGGAATCGATCGAAGATGCGATGGGACCCCGGACTCCTGTAGAGGAGGTGTACAGGCAAATCATAGAAGATGTTACTTTCGCTGCGGATAACCTGCCCCGCCGTCCGGAACAGAGTGCATCCGATGCCGGACGGGCGAATCAGGGTGCAGCTAAAATATTATTGGGCAAAATCTATCTGACGAAAGGGGAATTTCAAAAGGCCGTAGACGTATTGGCTGAGATTGTGGAACATGAAGCAACGCATGGCTTTGGATTACATGCAGACTATGGCAGTAACTGGAAGAAAGGAACTGAATCCGGGATGGAAGCTGTTTTGTATATAGAATATGCAGGCCCTCCTTATCTTACCAATGGTGAAATGGCTATGGCAGGCCCAAAATATTCTATTCCCGAAAGTTTAGGGATCTCCGGATTAAACGAAGCCGATATTCCCACCCAGGAATTATATGATCAGTTTGATGATAAGGATACCCGGAAAGCAGTTAATTTCAAAACTGAATTCCAACACTTTACTACAGGAGAGATCATTCGTTCCAGTATCCCCTTATCCGGTAAATTCTGGGTGGAGGGAATTGAATCAGCCGATCTTTGTGATGTGAATGTGCATATCATCCGTTATGCAGATGCTATCCTGATGTATGCGGAAGCATTGAACGAAATAGGAGAATCTGATAAAGCATTGAACCAATTGAACCGCATCCGTGAAAGAGCTTTCGGAGATACTTCCGGGAATTATGCTCCTATGTCACAAGACGAATTCCGGAAAGTGATCCTGCATGAAAGACGGCTGGAGTTTCCACATGAAGGCCATCGCTGGTTTGACCTGGTGCGGACAGGTACATTGATAGAACGGATGAGAGAACACAGTGCCTATGAAGCAAGTGTGGCGGAAAGTAACAAAACCGACCTCGCTAAAAATCTGAAAGATCATATGGTCCTGATGCCTATTCCGCAGTCAGAATTAGACTTAAATCCCGAATTAGTTCAGAATCCGGGTTGGTAATAATATAAAAAATGCTAAAAGGTAATTGTTCCTGTGGCAGGACAATTACCTTTGCAAAGTAATAACACTCATTATGAAAGCACAATATGTACATCCCCTACTCTTAACCGTAGGATTATCCGGTTTTAGTACTACCGGAAAAGCAGAAGTAAATGCTAAGAACGAAACCACAGCGCAGAAGAAACCCGTAAATGTGGTTTTCATCCTTTCCGATGATCACCGCTATGATTATATGGGATTTATGAATACGGTTCCCTGGTTGGAAACTCCTCACATGGACCGGATGGCCCGGGAAGGAGCCCATATCAAAAATGCGTTTGTAACTACTTCCTTATCTTCTCCCAGCCGGGCATCCATTCTAACCGGTATGTATTCGCATGCCCATACAGTGGTGGATAATACTGCTCCGTTGCCTGATGGGCTCACTTTCTTTCCCGAATATATGCAGAAAGCCGGTTATAGAACCGCCTTTTTTGGTAAGTGGCACATGGGAAATGACTCCGGAGCTCCCCAGCCTGGTTTCCACCATTGGGAGGGATTCAAGGGACAGGGAGAATATTATAATCCACGGATTAATACGAATGGTACATGGGTGCAATATGAAGACAGTACGTATGTGACAGACTTACTGACCGAACATGCGATTGACTTTATGAAACAACAGGTGGAGAATGATCAGCAATTTTTTGTTTATCTTTCCCATAAAGGAGTACATGATAACTTCTCACCCGCTAAACGGCACAAAGGAATCTATCAGGATAAAGACCTGGTGATACCCCCTTCGTATGAGATCGCAAAATATGATTTGAAAAAACTCCCGTCGATCGATCCGGCTACCGGAAAAGCAGCTGCCGGAAAAGACTATTACGGAGAGAATATGACTCCTGATTGGGTAAAACATCAGCGTGAAAGCTGGCATGGAGTGGATTACTCCTACCATGGAAGGCCCTGGGACATACAGGTGCGTAACTATTGCGAAACATTACGCTCGGTAGATGAAAGTATTGGTTCTGTATTAGACTATCTGAAAGAAGCCGGATTGGATGAAAATACCTTAGTGATCTATATGGGAGATAATGGTTTTGCCTGGGGAGAACATGGATTGATCGATAAACGGCATTTTTATGAAGAGTCGGTAAGAGTTCCTATACTGGTACGTGCTCCGGGACTTTTTGAAGGAGGAAAAGTAATAGAAGAGATGGTACAGAATGTAGACATCGCTCCGACTATCCTGGATTATATCGGAGTGGAGAAAGCCCCTCAGATGGTCGGATATTCTTATATCCCGTTATTGAAAGGCCAACCCACAGACTGGCGGGAATGTATATTTTATGAATATTACTGGGAACATGAATTTCCTCAGACCCCCACGATGCATGGTGTCCGTACGGACCGTTATAAATACATCCGCTATCATGGAATATGGGATACGAATGAATTTTTTGATCTGCAGGCTGATCCGGGAGAAACCATGAACCTGATCGCTTCTCCGGAACATCAGGAAATTATTCAGCAGCTCAATCATGAACTTTATAACTGGCTGGAAGGAACAGACGGCATGAATATCCCTCTGAAACGTACGGAATGGCCACACCATGATCACCGGAACAGAGGAAATTATTAACTAAGAAATTGATTTAAATAAATCCATATAAATAAAAGACAGATGAGACACAGACTGAAAAACGGAGCCTTTCTGGCTCCTGCTATTTTGCTGTCTGCCTGTAGTACAGGAGAGAATAAGGGTGAACAAAAGCCACTGAACATTATCCATATCATGACGGATGATCATTCCTATCAAACAATCAGTGCATACGGACATCCTATTTCCAGGTTAGCACCGACTCCTAACCTGGATCGGTTAGCTTATCAGGGAATGTTGTTCCGCAAAGCGTTTGTGGAAAATTCCCTGTCTACTCCAAGCCGTGCCTGTTTGATGACGGGACTTTACAGCCACCAAAACGGGCAAAGGCAATTGGGCGCAGGGATTGATACCACCAAAGTCTTCTTCTCTGAACTATTGCAAAAACAAGGATACCAGACCGGAGTGGTCGGTAAATGGCACATGCAGTGTGAACCCAAAGGATTTAACTTCTACTATGTATTGGATGATCAGGGTGATTACTATAATCCGGAATTCAAAACACCGGATAGCAACGGTCAATATGTCCGGGAGGAAGGATACGCCACTACCCTCACTACAGATCATGCCATTGAATTCTTAGACGGAAGAGATCCGGAAAAACCATTCTGCCTGTTGGTGCACCACAAAGCTCCTCACCGGAACTGGATGCCGGATATCAAGTATCTGGATCTGTATGAAGAGGTGGAGTTCCCTTATCCGGATACCTTCTTTGATGATTATTCCACTCGTTGCGAGGCTGCCCGTACACAGGAGATGCGTATCGATAAAGATATGAACTTAGTCTACGATCTGAAAGTGGATGAGTTAAGAAACCGGGCAGAATACAAACAATCCTGGTTACTACAATCCTGGGACGCTTCCCTCGAACGGATGACCCCGGAACAACGGGAAGCGTGGCATGCTGCTTATAGTCATAAGAACAAAGCGTTCATCGAACAGAACCTGAAAGGGGAGGAACTAACCAAATGGAAATACCAACGCTACCTCCGGGATTATCTCCGTTGTATTAAAACTATAGACGATGAAGTAGGTCGATTGATGGATTATCTGGAAAAAGAAGGATTGATGGATAATACAGTCATTGTCTATACCTCCGACCAGGGTTTCTATATGGGTGAACACGGATGGTTTGACAAACGCTTTATGTATGAAGAATCCTTCCGGACCCCATTGATCATCAGTCATCCGGCTATGACAAACAGAGGATCTGTTTGTGACGCACTGGTTCAGAATATTGATTATGCACCCACCTACCTGTCACTCGCTGGTGTGGAAAAACCAGATTTTATGGTTGGAACTTCTTTGGTCCCCTTATTAAACGGACAGATCCCTTCAGACTGGCGGGAATATTTGTATTATCATTATTACGATTATCCGGCAGTACACCAGGTGCGCCGTCACGACGGAGTAAGGGACGAATGTTACAAACTGATCCATTTCTACGGAGAAGGAGCCGGTAACGATACAAACATCAATTGTAATGAGTTATATGATCTGCAGGCAGATCCCACCGAAATAAAAAACAGATACAACGATCCTCAGTATGCCGAAGTCGTTACCCGTCTGCAATCCCGTCTGGATCAGTTCCGTTCCGATCTAAAGGTTGACGAGTTCTAATTGAGAATTAGTACCCGGATGACACATATCTATTTTTTTATTATCTGTGTCATATCCTTTATCTTTTTTCTTCCTATCTTTTAAGCAATGAAGTAGGCTATATTAATTTATTTCACCTGGGTGTAACTCAAATTACACCCAGGTAGAATTTAAATTACAGCCAGGTGTAACTTAAATTACAGCCGGCTGTAATTGTTTGGAAGATGTATCTTTCTGACTAAAAAGTGGGAGGCTTTCAGATAAAAAGTCCTGTCTGATGAAGAAAAACTCCGGACTTCTAACCTGGAAGTAATCCGGCCTCCTCAAACATTTTCCCATAAACAACTGCTTTTTCCTCTATCGGTTTGGGATATGCCCGGGAGGAAGAAGGCATTCTATATACTCTGAAGCTCCGTCCAATAAACTCGAATTCAGTGTAGTTTCCGACTTTGGGTTCCTGGACCGGAATGACTTTCAGGAAAGTTTCCATGGCTTTTTGACCGGTGATCACGATCGTGTGGCATTCCGGTATCTGAGACAATACTTTCTTTGCATTCCACGGTTTTACAACTTCCAGGAATTTATCGGAAGCATCGTCATTCATTCGGACGATCTCTTCGGCAGTGTCACCGATCCCTATGCCATAGGTCTGGCAAAAAGCTTCTGCTCTGTTTTTGTCAAATGCTTTCCGCCCCGGAATAATGAAATGTTCCTTATCCTGATAGAAGAGAAAACCCAGGATGCGCCACATATCATTTTGTATGTTAGGATAGTAAAAATCCATACTCCACCGTTTCCGGGGTGGAGGAAAACTGCCCAGCATCAATACTTTTGCATTTGGAGGCAGATAGAATCCCAGGGGATGCTTTTCTATGGGCTTGTTACTGGATAGGATCTTTTTCAGAGAGGAATTTAGTTTCATATGGAGGATCGGAAATGGTTTGCCGCTGCTGTCCAGCGTATCCCGTCCGGTTACCTCAAATCCCATGTTAAGATAGAATCCGACTCCCTGTTCATTTTGCTCGTTTACGTCTACCGTCTCGATGTGATAACGCTGAATAGCGAAGAAAATGAGTCGTTTCCCTAATCCTTTTCCCCGGGTATCCGGATGGACAAAAAGCATCTCAATATGTTTCTCTTGTATGCCTATAAAAGCAACGATCCGGCCTTTTTCATTTTTAATGTAAAAAAGGTGCTCCATCGCCGGAAGATATTCCGTTAAGATCAAGGGCTTAAAATAGAGAATATCTTCTTCTTTGAGAAAGTCATGGGTGGCACGTACGGAAGTCTCCCAGACACGGGTGATCTCCGGATATTCTTCCGGAGTCGCTTTGATTATATTATTGTAACTCATACAGACTGATTTATATAATCAAAGATAAGAAATTCATAAAGGGTAGATCCTGAATTCCCGTTAATTTTTTAGAACAGCCGTTCTGAGCAAAGGCTTTCACCCATTTTATTTATAACTGGTCGATGATCTCCCGTTGTTTATTGAAAAACAGAGTCCGTTGCATTTCCCCGCTTTCCGAGATCAGGGTAGAGGTTCGTTTCATCGATTGCATCCACTTCTTTACCAATTCAAATGCGACCAGATCTGTGGAGATCACCTCATTCATGGTGAATGCTTTGATGATCGACATTTTATGCCGGATACCGTCAATGTAGGCATAACTGGTTTCAAAATGGACATTGGTGATATAAAACTGGACTTTCTTGCCAGGAGCGAATTCTCCGGTAACGGCCAGGTGTTCTATCTCTTCCAGTAATAGTAAAAGATCTTTTTTCAATTGCGCTTTTTCTTCATCCGTAATGAGCCGGATTGTATGGAAATAGATAATATCACTGACTATGGCCTCAAAGATTCTGTCATCCCATATATAAAACGTATTTGTCGCATGCCGGGCGATAGATGGTGTCTGTTTCATGGTTGTGATCAGTTGTTCACTGGGATGGATATCCCTAAAGCGTACGAGACTGTTCCCATTTTCATATTGATACTTCCATTTGAATATATAGAATCTCAGGATGTGATCGTAATTAAGATAGAGAGAAGCAGGGATCATATTTAAGGCAGAGGCGTGTTCTGTATTTTCCACCTCTTTTGTGGAGTCGATGATATTCAGAAAATGTTCGGACATTTCAAAGTCCACTTCTTCGGAATCAATGAAGTCGATAATTTTCAGATTGAACGGACGGCTTCTGTGAGAAACGGAACCGACGATAAAGTCAATAGAGATCCCTAAATAGTGGGCAATGATGGCTACCTCTGCAAACGTAAAAGGAACTTCTCTCCGTAAACGGCGGTAGACTGCCTCTTTTTCAATATTCAGGATTTGAGAGAGTGTGCTGGCTAATACCGATTTTTGAGGGATCTTCTCTTTGATGGTATTCAGAAAATTGTCATATAAAGTATCTGTTTTTAAAATATCTGTTTTCATCAGGCTTTTTACTGTTATATTGTTTTAATAGTTTTATAAAGATCGAATGATCTCCCGTTGTTTATTGAAAAAGCTGATTCGCTGTTTTTCTCCGCTTACCGAGATAAGAGTAGAGATTCTTTTCAGCGAAGTAAACCATTGTTTGATATAATCAAAGGATGATTTATCAGTGGTTGCCGCTGCGTTTAATATCAATGTCCTGACCAGGCTGATGTAATATCCGTTCGCTTCCAGGCAAGAGTAATTCGTATCAATGGATACTCCGGAAATATACAGAGAAATGTCATTTCCGGTCTCCTTATGTTTTCCTCTGGTGGCCAGATCTTCCATCTCTCTGATCAGTTGTTCCAGTTCCGATTGAATCATCTCAAGTTCTTCTACTTCTATCAACCGGATATTGATAAAAAATTTCAGGTCGTTAATCAGATTGGCAAAGATCCTTTCTTCAAAAATATACTGTGAGTTAGGAATAAGCGCATATTTTTTCATAGACTCCTCACTAAGGTGTTTTAACCGGGGAGGGATCTGGATCTGGCTGAAACGTTTGATAGGCGTATGGTTTTTTGATTGAAATACCCATTTAAATATATAAAAGCGGGTGAGATAAGAGTATTTGTAACAGAAAACATACGGTAGAGAATTCCAGGTCTCAAATAAAGTGAGTGAAGGATCGGATTTCAATAAATCCAATATATTGACATAGTTTTCCCACATGACGAAGTCAATTTCAGTAGGAAATTCGAAATCGTTTACTTGTAAAGTAAAGGGTTTTCGTTTATCGGACTCAATACCAATAATCTGGTCCAATGATATCCCTAATTGTTGTGAAACTCTGGCTACCTCAGCAAATGTAAAAGGAACCTCATTTCTTAATCGCCTGTAAATGGCTTCTTTTTCAATCTGGAGAATATCCACCAACAGGTTCGCCAGTTTTGCTTTATTAGGAACCTTTTCATTTAGGGAAGCATGAAAATGTAGGTTAGCGTTGTCTCTTTTCATATTTTTTACTTTTCTCTAAAGAATGGATTGAATGTTACGGATCAGAGAATAAAAACCAGTAACTAATATACATATTAGTTATATCCGGAGTACTAAAGGTGTTAAAATAGACTGTTCAATTATACTTTATTATTTGATAAATACATTAATCTTTATTAAATCCTTTGTTAGTTTCGCCTTAAGAGATTAGTCTCTGCAGTATAATTATTATTTACAAAGATGATAATATTTTATTAAAACGTATTGGATTTAAGATTAAAAAAAAATTAATGTTAGACACGTTTTTCGTCACATAAAAGAGAAATTTCTATTTTGCTCTTATCACTTTATAGAAAAAATTGCTTCTTTATGACAAATATTATGAAAGAAGTAAATGTTAATAGTTGATTATGAATGAATACTCCCAAAAAGTGTGTCAAAAAGTTGGATTTACGAAAAAAGACACAGTTGGTTCTTTTAGAGATTTATTCCGTCAATAAGAATGTGGAAAATACTCGTGAAATGGCATAAATAAAAAAGAAAGTGTTTTTACCTTTGATTGTAGAAAGGGTAAAAAAGAATTGCCAAAATTAAATGCCCTATCCTATTGAAAATAGATAGGAAGCATACAGGTAGTAACAGACGCTTAAAAATTAAAACAAAAACGTCCGAAAGACTTTCCTTCTTTTAATAAGGCAATGAAATTTTATTCAGGACTCCGGATAAAGCATACTTTACGAGGAGACAAAATGATTTATATTATACATCAGTCGTTTGGGAACTTTTATTTCGAATGAAATGTGTATTTATAAACTATCCGGCTGTCGCCAAAGCGTTGGGACAAAAGGGTAGAGACATTGCTTAAACGTAACTAAACAAAAGATCTTTAACCGTTAAAAAGAAAAAGTCACATCTTCTCACAATGCTTCAGACAACCATCATTACCGCCACATCCCACAATAATAGACAAACTCACATCACATAGGCGGTAATTGATGGTTGATCGTTTTTTATAGGAAGCAGATCCAAACACTTCGGCAGAAGAACCGGTAAAAACATTCTTACTTTTCCCCCCCCCTCGAGAGGCTGTGTAAAACCTCATTTACAAATCTAACTACCTTACGAATTGTAAGTCATCAGAGGTTATCCTTAGTCAATTACCCCAAAAGGGTTGCCTGTGAATAACCGCGGGTGAAACCCGTGGTAGGAAGAATCACTCTCTGCATCAACCCGGAAAGGGTTGCACCCCATCCGGGGTGCAAAAAAGAGTGGATAGCTGTTACCCCGGGTTAAACCCGGGGTTATTCACATGGCACCCCATTCGGGGTACTTACTTACGATTTGTAACTTTATCAAAGAACCATGAGAGTTTTTACCCAGCCTCTCGAGAGGGGAGAGTATAAAATACCAATGATAGAAATATCTTTGGGCTACAACTGATTACATTCGGTTAGTTCCGGGTAAATTCTCCTGTTTTTTGTGGGGATTTACTCCCGGGTCATTTCGTTATATAATTCCTGTAGACGTTTCCTTAGGTGGAGAATAGCATACCGTTTTCTGGAGATAAGGGTGTTGATCGGTATACCAGTTGTTTCGGAAATCTCCCTGAAAGAAAAACCTTCTAATTCGGTCAGTTCAAAAACAGTCCGCTGTTCTTCCGGAAGTTGTTCCAGGGAAGTCGCAAGCTCTTCCCAAAACAATGTTTTCAACAAATCATATTCCGGTGAACCATCTTCGTCATAAATGTCCATGAACAGAAATTCATCCTCTTCCTCTCCCTGGTAATAGGGAAGACTTTCCTCTTTCCGTTTTCGTCCGCTGTCAATAATCTGATTGCGTGCGACCGAATAGAGCCATCCGGAGATTTGTTCGATGGAGGATTCCGCTTCATACATCCTGGATAATTGGTAGAACACATTCTGAAGAATATCCTCCGCATCTTCCTTCGAGGGGATTCGTTTCTGAATGTACCCTCTCAGTTGTGCGTTGTATTCTTTAAAAATATCTGCTACATTTAGTTTACCGGATGATGTCATAGGGATTGCCGTCTCTTTCATTCTTTATCAGAAGAAGTGGCCTCCGGATGATCTTTTCCGCAACAATCAAATCCATGCTCTCTAAAACGGTTACGGATAAATTCTTTTCTTTCATCCATGGACATGTTATGCAGGGGTATATGCCTGTCTCTTGTGAAATGATGATGCGCATGATGTGCATGACCATGCCATCTTCCGAATCCGCCCAATAGCAATCTGCCTAAGATCAGTAAACCGACCGCCTGCCAATAGGTGATCTCTATGCCACCGAAAATAGCAGGTATTAATGCGTTCCATAGGAGCATTGTGATCGCTCCGACTCCTGCGATGACTCCCAGAAAAAATAATCCGCCCCATATAAATTTTGCTCTTCTCTTGATCATATCTGTATTGTTTTAATTATTCTTATTCTACTTCCAGATAAATAGCCTGGGATGGACATCGTTGCATACATTTACCACATCCTTTACAGTTAATGCTGCTGGAAATGATCGCATACCGGTGATCTGAATCATTTAAAAGACTGAATACATTCCGTCTGCAACGAACCACACAATCTCCACAACCATTACATCTATCTTCATCAATGAGTAAAGTTACGACTTTACGTTTTCTTTTAAACATTCTTTCTTCTGTTATTTAGTTGTACATTTCAAAAGAAAGCCGGCTCTCTGTTATTGAAGACGAACCGGCCGGGAAAATATTTTAAAGAATCTGATTTTTATAGGTGAAAAAGAATAATTCATAGGATCCGGTCGTGTATGTTCCGGATATTTACTGTTTACAGGAAAGGAGAAAAGAGCCGGAAGAAAGCTTCCTTGAATTCCTGGAAAGTAGAACGTTTATTCCATTCTTCTAAGTTCATCGGGCGGCTGTTACTAATATCTTCCAGAATGATTTGTTTTGCTTTATAGGCTGCCTCTTCATTATAAATGAATAAACTTGTTTCAAAATTGAGGTCAAAGCTACGGATGTCCATATTGGAAGATCCGACAATGGTGATCTTATCATCGATCACCATGAGTTTAGAATGAATGAACCCATCCGTATACCGGTATACTTTTACATGGCTTACCAGGAGTTGTTGCACATATGAATTAGACGCATATCCCACTTTAGGATTGTCCGAACGGTCCGGCATTACAAAATGAATTTCTATTCCACTCATGGCAGTGGCCTGGATAGCCGTTAGAATACTATCGGTTGGAACAAAATAGGGCGTAACAATATAGATGGATTTTTTAGCCCGCATAATAGCCTGTATCATTCCTTCCATAATATTCCGGTGTTCTCCCAAGGGTTCGGAAGTAGCGATCTGTAACGGATTATCCCCATATTGTTCTACCACCGGAAAATACCTTTCGCAACCCAGGTATTCTTTATAGACATAATACCAATCGGTAAAAAAGACGGACTGTAATCCTTGTGCTCCCGGCCCTTCTATGCGCACATGCACATCTCTCCATTTGCCCCAGGACAATCCTTTGACATATTCGTCTTTTACGTTCATCCCTCCAGTATATCCGATCTTCCCGTCTATGACCACGATCTTTTTGTGATTGCGGTAGTTGATCCGGTGAAGGATACGAGGAGGGGAGATCGGTGAGAAAGCATCGATCGCAATGCCTGCTTCTTTATATTCTTTGAGAAATTTTTCAGGTGTTTCATTGGAGCCTACCGCATCATATAATATTCTGACCTCTACTCCTTCCCGGTGTTTTTTGATCAGCATATCTTTTAACCGGGTACCGATTTCACCAGCCCCCAGGGTATAATAGAGTACATGAATATGATTTCTGGCTCCTTCTATATCTGCCAGTAAACTGTCAAACTTATCCTGTCCGTCGGTAAAGAAGTCTATCTTATTCCCCGGAAAAATAGGTAGCTGGGATAGATGGGATAAAAGCAATTTCAGTTCTTTATGATCCTTTGCTGTCCGGGCCTGTTCTTCTATTTTGAAGCCAAAAGAGGGTTTATGTTTTCGTTGGCGGATATCATTGCGTAACCGCTCGAACAAAGAACTCTTTTTCCGTAAATTCCTTCCCACCACAATGTAGACAATCACTCCGATTACCGGAAAAAAGAAAACGGCAAAGATCCATCCGACTGTTTTGATCGGATTACAATTATTATAAGTCATGATAATATTGAAAATGAGCTTGACTATAAACCCAATATATAATAGGGAAGCAATAATAGCAAGGATACCGATGATTTGCATGAGAACAGATTTAGAATGTAATGGAAAGAAGAAAGGGTATGCGGTAACTTTGATGAACGATTCTTTTTCAGGTCATCCCTGTTATAACATACCCTTTTCTCTTCTGTAAGAGAATAAAAAATAGTTGGTCTACAGACTTCTCTTATTTTTTAGCCCACTTCTGTAAATTTTCGCTTTCGATTTTTACACCGTATTTTTTCGCTTTCATCATGATACGGCGAGCTAATGCAGGTTTTTCTTCTGCGCTTGCATATCTGAAATAAGCTTCAGCAGAACGTACGTGTGCAGCGTCTGGCATCGGATATTCTCTTTTACCAGGAATACCGAAATCAGAAGAACGAAGTTCCTGTCTTTCCCCTGTGTTTAATTTAGATGATTTAGGAGCTGTTTTGGTTGCTGTAGCTGTCTTTGTGGAAGAAGCAGATTTAGATGCAGTGGCAGTTTTTGCACGGCCGGACGTTTTAGTCGAACCGTTGGCTTTTGTCTTACCTGCATTTTTTGTTGTGCCTGCATTTTTTGTTGTACCAGTTGTTTTAGAAGCACCTGCTGTTTTTGTTGCAGAAGTTGCTTTTGTATCATTAGATGATTTACTGGATTTAGTTGTTTTTTTAGTTTGTGTTGCCATAACTCTTTTTCTTATTTAAGATTTATAATCTACTAATAAACAAGTTAGGGTGTTTTGTGTTCATTTTGAAAGTAGATTTATCACAGAAAATCATTCAACGGCTGTTTTTTCTTATCTTTGTTTATATAAAAAAAGAAGTCCCACCCTTTTATTATGAGATCAGAAATGTCTTCGATGTGGAATCTGTGGCATGGCTGCCATAAAATAAGTGCCGGTTGTCAACACTGTTATGTCTACCGTGGTGATGCAAAGAGAGGAATTGATAGTTCGGTGGTTACCCAAACAAAAAACTTTGATTTGCCTGTCCGGAAAAAACGGAACGGAGAATATAAGATCCCATCCGGAACAGAAATGATGACCTGTTTCACTTCTGACTTTTTTGTGGAAGATGCAGATCCATGGCGTCCGGAAGCGTGGGCCATGATCCGGGAGCGGAATGATCTGCATTTTATGATGATCACCAAACGGATCCATCGTTTGCAGGAATGTATACCGGAAGACTGGGGAGATGGATATGAACATGTAACTATTTGTTGTACGGTAGAAAATCAGGACCGTGCGGATGATCGTTTGCCGGTTTATAAAGCAGCTCCTGTCAAACATAAAATAATTATTTGTGAACCGTTGTTGGGCCCGGTGGATCTTTCCCCCTATTTAGATGATACGATCGGGCAGGTGGTTGTCGGGGGTGAATCCGGAAAAGAGGCCCGTATCTGCGATTTTGATTGGGTGATGAATATCCAACGTGTCTGTGTCGAACGAAATATTTCTTTCTGATTCAAACAAACCGGTGCCCGCTTTGTAAAAGATGGGATTCTATATCATATAAAACGTCACTTTCAACATTCCCAGGCAAGAAAAGCAAATATTAATTTCTTTTCTGTCCCATCTTTGTTTCCATAACACCTCTCCGGTCCCTCTCGAAAGGGGAGGAAAGAGCTTTTCTCTTCGATAGGGATTAAGAGATACCCGAAGCGATTGGTTAGAAGAGTGTTTTTAACTTTTTGGAAGGTGAATTGTTTTCTATACATATAATAGAATAATAAAAACGGAGTAGGATGAAAATTGCAATTAGTGGAGTAGGGGGATTTATTGGTTCTTATTTATCAGATTATTTTAAAGGAGTAGGACATGAGATCATGCCTTTGCACCGGGAGATGTTTCAACCGGAACATCAGGAACTCCTGAACGGATCTATTGCAAAAAGTGAGGTGGTGATCAATCTGGCCGGGAGATCTGTTTTTTGCCGCTGGACGGAAAGGAATAAAATGGAGATCCTGAACAGCCGGATAGAGACTACACGGAAGATTGTGCATGCGATCAATCATAGTTCAACTAAACCACAATTATTTATTTCCGCTTCGGCAGTGGGCTATTATCCTTCCGATGGTTGTTATGATGAATTTCACCAGCGGAAAGGAAAGGGCTTTTTACCGGATGTGTGTGAGAAATGGGAGGAAGAAGCAGAGAAAGTTTCTCCGGAAGTACGGCTGGCAATTACCCGTTTTGGTATTGTATTGGCTCCCAAAGGAGGAGCGTTCCCTAAAATGATCCTTCCTTCTAAAGTGGGAATGGGCATGGTACTGGGTTCCGGTGATCAGTCTTTTTCCTGGATCGATATCCGGGATCTGGCCCGGGCAATGGAGTTTATTATGGAGCATGGAAAAATAGACGGACCGATCAACCTGACGGCCCCGGAACAGATCACCAATAAAAACTTTACTCATATTGTCTCCCGGCATTATAATACAAAAGTTTCCCTTCATCTGCCGGAATCATTTCTGAAACTATTTTTAGGGGAAGCCGCCGGTTTCCTGCTAAAAGGTCAGTGCATTTCCCCGTTGAAACTCATCAAAGAAGGTTTTACTTTTTACTCTCCCAATACCACAAAATTTCTGCAATCCTTACCTTGACACAAAAGATGTACGGGTTTTTACTTCCCCTCTCCAGAACTACTCTCTACCTATCTCTTTTCACCCTCGTAGAGGGTAATATATCTTAGCCCCCAGCAACGCTGGGAGTGGATAACCGAGTCTATATTGCGGGCTGGAAGCCCAGCATAGTCCTATATAAACTAAAAGAATAGGAGTACCTCCGGTTATTTCTATATTATGCTGCTCCTACGGAGCGAACTATTTTTTGTATCACCTAAACCCCAGCGTTGCTGGGGCCTAACATAGGCTAGGCCTATGGCCTGTAAAAGATGTGTGTAGAGAGTAGCTCACAACAGAATAGGTAAGAATCTATGTTATCTGTGTGCTAATCTTTTATTACATCATTTCCCCGTCACTGTCATATCCGGAAGAGTTGTTTTCGCGTTGACGGTTGGGTTGTCTTTTGGGTTTCATGTTTCCGAAACTGTAGGTGAGCGTGATACCTACCTGGCGGCCACCGAACCAGTTTTCGGATACCTGTTCAAAGCCGGCTCCGGAGGTGACAGAGGCCCATTTACGGGAATCCAGCAAGTCACGGGCGTTGATGCTGACACTCAGTTCCCGGAAGGATTTCCGGATCCCTCCGTCCAATGAATAGTTTGCTTTGCGGTAGCCCTGTGCAGTCACCTGTTTGGCATTGTAGTTTCCGTTTAATTGGATGGTGTAGGCTTTCGGCAGTTTGATATTGGCGATCATCCGTACGTTCCAGGTGAAATCTTCCTGGCCATCTCCGGTAACAGGATCTATTCCATCCATGGGTATGTAGGTGAATCCGTCTAATTTGTAGTAATATAAGTTAACCGTGGTGGTCAGGTCCAGTAAGCGGAAGAGATTGTTTTTGGAAACGATCTCTGTACCGGCAGAAGTTGTCTGCGAAATATTCTGGAACGTACTCTTCATCACATCCCCGTCCCGGTAGCTGATCTGTTGGATCACATCATCGGTCGTACGGAAATAGCCGGAGAAAGATAACAAATGGTTATCCCAGTTTTTGATATAGTTCAATTCAAATGCGTTTGAATATTGAGGGGTCAGGTAAGGGTTACCAAACGAGATATTGGTCGAGTCGGTAATGTTCATAAAAGGGTTTAATTGACCGCCCCACGGACGGGAGATACGCCGGGTGTAGTTGATCTGTACTTCGTTATCATTCGGTAGTGTATAGGAAAGAAACGCACTGGGGAAGAGACTGAAATAATCATCCTTGTAAGGGGTAACACTTTCTTTGCTTTCCCCGTAACCCGGTGAACGGGTACTGATGTTTGAATATTCTCCGCGCAATCCCACCTGGTAACTCAGGGCGTCCCATTTTCCGGAATAGGTGGCGTAGAACGCATGGATGTCCCGGTTGTAGAGGAAGCGGTTGTATAAGGTGTTGTCGAAAACGGCTGTCATTTCCGTTTGTCCGGAATAGGTTTCCACCGGGCTGTCTTCCCGGCCTAAGGTTCCTTTATATCCGGCTTCTACTTTATGGTTTTCATGGAACTTATTGATGTAATCTATCTGAAATTCCCAGTTATGGGAGTTGATATCCCTTAATTGTTTCTGGAAGGAGTTTACGGTAGAGCCGTCTGCAAAAAGAGAAGCCTGATCATAGATACTTGTTTCATCCATATTCCATTTATTATAAGAAGCGGTGAAATCAATATTGTGATCTTCTTTGAATTCCCGTTTGTAGCCTAACTCGATATTTCCTCCTTTCATATCATTATCAGAAAGAGCGATCCGCCGGCTGTTGGTGTAAGAACCCGGCGCATTGCTCAGGTAGTCTGTTGTCCGGTTGTTATTCCCGTTGCCAAACATGCCGAAGGCACTGAGGGAAAGATGGTCTTTTTCAGTTACCCGGTAGGTCAGGCCCATACGGGTAAATATATTTCCGTTATGTCCTTTGTTGGTACTTTCCTGATTCAGGAAAGTGGTGTCGGTTTCGTTGTAGTTCATCCGGTCGGAGAAACCTCCGCCTCGGCGTTCCCGCCTTCTGTACCCGAGACTTGCATACGCATCTAACGGTCCACTGTTATAATTGATATTGGCACTGGCATTATATCCGCCCCGGGAATCCACGCCGGCCTGTGCACTTCCATAATAACCTGCTTTCCGGTCTCTTTTCAGGATAATATTGATAATCCCGGCTGTTCCTTCCGAACTGTATCTGGCGGACGGGTTGGTGATCACTTCGATCCGTTCAATGGATTCGGCTGGAAGTTGTTCAAGGATCTGTGCCCGGTTATCGGCCGACAGACCAGAGGCTTTTCCATTGATCCAGATCGTCACCGCTGAATTTCCCCGCAGAGAAATTTCTCCTTCATTATCAACTTCAATCGAGGGAATATTTTCAAGGATATCACTGGCAGACCCTCCGGTAGAGGCGATGTTCTGGTCCACATTAAATACTTTCTTATCAATCTCAAACCGCATTTGTGACCGCATCCCGATCACCTGTACTTCATTCAGGGTTTGGGTGTCTTCCGATAGATAAATAAGCTGGAGATTAACACTGCTCCGGCCGGCAGACAGGGACACATCCTGTTCGTAGGTACCGTAACCAATAAAAGATATTTGCAGGATATAATTTCCAAGGGGAACGTTTGAAAGAATGAAGTTTCCATCTTCATCTGTTATACTTCCCAAAGGGACTGCATTTTCCAC
>Ga0192240_10215_pt1 | contig 26737 bp, 19 predicted proteins | sample Koala_Koa27_H3_FD_131237 | JGI IMG/M metagenome (GOLD analysis project Ga0192240, IMG submission 131237) | Enriched cells from koala feces incubated with labeled cellulose particles, San Francisco Zoo, California, United States - Koala_Koa2-7_H3 ...
GATTTCTCAGGGTTCGTTACATATATTTAGGATAGAGAACGTGTACAAGCAAATTTGAATCCTACATCATTCCGGCGGATCCAGGTATTTCACAATGATCGCGTGTTGTCTGGAAGTGAAATAGCGATGATTGTAAGGAGCATATCCGGTCTGCCGGAGTTCTTCGAGTAGGTCGGGACAACGATTGATCCAGCGATTGAGGCTGCGTACCGCGTTGCGGGGAGTAGACGCGTAAGGAAAATACAGGGTTGCCAGTTCGGCAAAAGTAATTACATTCTTTCTCACATCACACATTGGTTTAAGTGAAACACGTTCTTTCTTTTTGGGAAGAAAGTTAGTGCAAAAGAAACAGATTGCCGGGAAAGAAAATGAAATTTGAATGACAATGCCGGCATTGTCATTCGCTTTTTTCTTACCTTTGCCCCACGTTGTACTATTAAGTGTATATTCATGGATAATTTCATTGAACTGATACGTAACCGTCGGAGTATGCGGAAGTTTACCGCAGAAGAACTTACCCAGGAAGAGGTGGTTGCCTTATTGAAGGCCGCTCTGATGTCGCCCTCTTCCAAACGACACAATCCCTGGCAGTTTATCGTCGTAGATGATAAAGAAAAGCTGCAACGCCTCTCGCGCTGCAAGGAACATGGCGCGGCCTTCCTGAAAGACGCGGCATTGGCAGTGGTGGTGACCGCCGATCCGCTGGCCAGTGATGTCTGGATCGAGGATGCTTCCGTTGCTTCGCTGATGATCCAGTTGCAGGCCGAAGACCTGGGGCTGGGCAGTTGCTGGATACAGGTGCGCGAACGCTTTACCGCGGAAAACGTTCCGGCAGATCAGGTGGTACGTGACGTGCTGGATATACCGTTGCAATTGCAGGTGCTCTCCATCGTTGCCGTCGGGCACAAGGGCATGGAGCGCAAACCGTTCGACGAAGAACACTTGCAGTGGGAAAAAATACACATCAACACATACGGAGGGAAATAATGGCACGTAATACACAGGAACAACAGGAAAATTACCGGGCAATCGCCTTCTCACTCATACTGATAGGTGTATTGATACTCATCGATCGTCTGATCGGGTTCTCTGATCCGGGAGCCGGATGGATCATGCGACGGACCAACTTTCTGCTTTATATCGGTGCCATTTTCTTAGTGGTCAAGAAGGATAAATCCATCGGATTGATCCTGGGAGGAATATGGATCGTTCTGAATCTCGGTAAAGTCTTTGCGCTGCTCGGCTCGTTGTCTGCCTATGTATTGCCAGTAGCATTGCTCGCCGGAGGAGTCCTTTTCTATATCCTGTCCCGTAAAAAGTAGCTGCATGCTTCAGGAGAAGAGTGTAGTGCTGATAGGGGCCGGTAATGTGGCTACCAGTCTCGGACATACGCTGCATCGGCGGGGTATACCTGTGACACAGGTTTTCAGTCGTACCCGGGAGTCGGCCCAGGCATTAGCTGCGAAGATCGGAGCGGAGGCTGTAAGTCGCTGGGAGCTTCTTTGCGACGATGCCGGTGTGTATATCGTGAGCCTGCCCGATGAGGTGCTCACACGTGAAGTGTCCCGCCTGGTCGCGGGGCGCGAACAGGCATTGTGGGTGCATACGGCCGGGAGTGTGCCGATGCAGGTTTGGGAAGGATATACCTCCCGCTATGGAGTACTCTATCCGTTGCAGACCTTTAGCAAAGCGCGTGAAGTAGATCTCTCCCGGGTCCCTCTCTTTGTAGAGGCAAACTCTCCGCAGGATACTTTATTCCTCCGACAGTGGGCCGGTCAGCTTTCGGAGCAGGTCTATGAAGCGGATTCTACCCAACGGAAGGCGTTGCATCTTTCTGCTGTCTTCGCATGCAACTTTGTCAATCATCTGTATGCCATAGCCGGCGAATGGCTCGCGCGTCACGGACTGCCGTTTGAGACCTTGCTGCCGCTAATCGATGAGACGGCCCGCAAAGTGCACGCGCTTCCTCCCCGGCAGGCACAGACCGGTCCGGCGGTCCGGTACGATGAGGCAACTATTCAGACTCATCTGAACGCCTTGGAAGAATGGCCCGAGTGGCAACAACTTTACGAAAGACTGAGTCGCGACATACAGGATATGGATAGCGGACAACAGCATACACCTATTATATAATCCCGCAACAGAATATGAGTACGATCTCTTACGACCTATGCCGGATCAAAGCCCTGGCTTTTGATGTAGACGGAGTCTTGAGTGCCGACGTGATCCCTTTGCATCCTTCGGGGGAGCCGATGCGCACCGTGAATATAAAAGATGGCTATGCCATTCAACTGGCTGTAAAACAGGGCCTGCGTATCGCCATTATCACCGGCGGACGCACCGAAGCGGTGCGTAAGCGTTTCGAAGGACTGGGAGTGACGGATCTGTATATGGGATCTTCGGTGAAGATCCATGACTACCGCGCTTTCCGGGATAAGTATGGCCTCCGGGACAGTGAGATCCTTTTCATGGGCGATGATGTGCCTGATATGGAGGTGATGCGTGCCTGCGGATTGCCTTGCTGCCCGAAAGATGCCGCGCCGGATGTGAAGCGGGTAGCAGCCTATATTTCACATTGCGCGGGCGGATATGGTTGCGGACGTGATGTCGTGGAACAGGTGCTCAAAGCACAGGGTAAGTGGATGGGCGACGATGCCTTCGGATGGTGAAGAAATTTAAGATGCAGGGATTTGCTCCTACGTCATAACTATTATTTGATTATTCACATCAGAGAATGTTACGATATACAATTGAAATTTGATTTTCTTTGTATATTTTTGTAATGAATTATTGTAAAATATATATCTTTAATTTTGATTTGCTTAGTTTTCTATAAACCAAATCGTACATCGGTAAATTGTAAATATAAATTATGCTCAGTAATCTGAATAAGTACAAACTGATCCTGGCATCCAATTCTCCCCGGCGTCAGGAGTTGATGAAAGGGCTGGGAGTAGAGTTTGAAGTGAGAACCCTGCCTGATCTGGACGAGTCTTATCCTCCTATTCTCAAGGGTGAGAAGATCCCGCTGTACATTGCCCGGGAGAAAGCGACGGCCTATCTGCCTTCTATGCAGCCTGATGAACTGATCATTACGGCAGACACGATTGTCTGGAAAGACGGGGAAGTCCTGGGAAAGCCCGCAAACAAAGCAGAGGCTAAAGAGATGCTGCATACGCTGTCCGGTGGTTGTCATCAGGTAGTAACAGGGGTCTGTCTGACTACGCGGGAGTGGCAGCGGGGATTTACCTCTGTAACGGATGTGAAGTTTGCTCCGCTGACCGAAGAGGTGATAGACTACTATGTAGAGAATTTCTCTCCGCTGGACAAGGCAGGCGCGTATGGGATTCAGGAGTGGATCGGTTACGCGGGGGTAGAGTCTATCTCGGGCAGCTACTTCAATGTCATGGGGCTGCCGGTCCATAAACTATACAAAGAACTGGTGAAACTCTGAGCGGAGAAGGGTGGATATAGGGTGTGCGGCCATGGATCGCGGCAGGTATCTGTTTCTACCAGGAGGCTGTCTTACCATAGAAAACTAAGGGTACTTCCAGGTCTGGAAGGGACAACCGATGCTAACCTGAGGTAAGGAGCACGAAACACAGGGTAGTCCGACATTACCCTGGGTCTCAAACCACATACGAACGTGAGGGCCGAAAATACAATCGAAAGAAAATGAGGCCTGTGAAGTGTCGGTCGTTCTTACAGCACATGGAGAATTACGTATGTAGAACGGATCCACTTCAAGAGGTTGAAAAAAGTCAGATGCTGTTCCGATACCATCTATTTTAGGGACAGTCTCCTCTCTTTTTCTATCCGTAGGAAGGATTATTTCTTTGTAGTTGTCTTCTGTTGGTAGTCCTGGCCGGCCTTCTGGTACAACATCTGCTCCAGGTCTTTTGTAGAATGGAAATTCAGTTTTTTGGTCAGACGCTGTTTGAACTTGTATTGTGTGCTTAGTTTGAAATCCATCAGCAGGGAAATATCCGTAGTGGGGATACGGAGCAGGTAGAGACAGCACCAGATCAGCTCTTTCTGAGAAATACCCGGATACTCCGCTTTCAGTCTGTCAGGAAGTCCTCCGAGGGATTTATTCATTTGTTTCAGAAAGAGATCCGGAGCGTCCAGACGCAGGGCTTCCCGATAGGTCTTTCTGTCGATCTCCTCTTTTTCATCCGGTCTGGCGGTGCGTCGGGCAGCAGCGTTCCTGGCATGTGTTTTTTCGATCTCCGTATTCACCTCTTTGATATGCAATTCCAATTCTTTGCGTTCCAGTTTGTTTTGGTGGGTATGGGCTTTGTTTTGTTCCTTCTTACGGAAACCATACAGTACAACGGTTACTGCTATGGCAATCCATACAACCATTCCGGATAAGATATATATGCGCCTCTGGCGGGTACGGATCTGTTGTGTTTCTATGTTGTTCACATGCAACTGCTCTACCAGACCGATATTAGGTTGTCTGGAAAGCCGTCTGATCGAATCTTCAGCTTCTCTGTGTTTTTTCAGATAATGAGCGATCTCTTCTTTGTTACCTTCTTTGACAGCGAGATCGGTGAGCAATCCGTAGCATTTTTTGGCTGTGTGTATATTTATTTTTTCCTGCAATGCTTTTTGTATGTAATAACTGACAGAGTCTGTATTCCCTGTTTGGTTGTAGATGAGCCCCATGCAGTACAGCCTGGTCGCTTGCTGGTCTGCATAGAACGGATACCTGAGACTTTCTCTGACATAATACAGCGCTGAATCCAGAGTTTCATTCTGATAGTAGATCTGTCCCAGCTCCTTCCATAATTCTCCGGTATGGATCGAATCCGGAAGGAGTGCCAGGGCATGCCGGATCGCGTTTTTTGCTGACTGGTATTCCTTACGCTCTTTATATACCTGTCCGATCAGCCTATAAGCATGGGCCAGATTCACGGTGCTGTTCCCTTCAAAGAACCGGATCGCTACTTCCAGGTACTCTATCGCTTTTTCATATTCCTTCTGGGAGATGGCGACTTCTCCCAGGGTCGTATGAATGAGACCGCATATATTCGGTGTTTTGAGGGTATCCATATATGCACATGCCAGTAATGCCTGTTGAGTGGCTTCATCGTACCTATCATGTTCCTGGAACATCCTCGCGTTGAATATGTGACAATGCAGAAGCGGATCGTAATTTTTAGTACGGTTGTAGTATGCAATGGAGAAGTTGAGGTAATCTCTCAGGGGGAGAGGTTGGTGGATTTTTTCATGAACTTCGTAAAACAATACTCCGAATCCTGCTTTTTCCGGCTCCGACATCTCATCGTAATTCTTTTCTAATTCCAGAGCCATTCCGAATGCTGTCTCCGGGTCTTCATACAGCGTCTTACGGAATAAGAGAATATCTTCTTGTATGGTCGGTGGTTGTTTACATCCTATCATACCCAACAGGAGTATTCCTATCCAAATAGTCGGTAAAAGTTTCATGGATTAGTCATTTAGTTGCAAATATAGTTTTAAATAGATGATCTGGCAAAGCGAACCGATCAAAAACTATTCCTGATGACATCTCCCAAAGAAAATACCCGCCGGAACAGATCCGCTGCGATCTTCCGACGGGTATGTGTTCTCCGGTCCACTCTTTGGAGAGAGCGCGGGAGATCCCTGTTACAATCTTTTCAACCCTTTTGTCTGACTCCTATCGGTTATCTCTTTAATCGAGATCGCGTATCCGCCACCGGGAGCTGAAGACTGTCTGAGTGTGGAGGTCTGGTTGACTATTACCCGCCGGATCTCATACGCCTGCGGATTGGTTTTGTAATGCGCGTTTTTCGCATCCGAATAGATGGTAGCTACATATGTTTTCCCTGGTTCGAGGAAACTGAATGACAGGTGGGAAGTATAGCCGTTTTCTCCGGCTACATTCCCTACAAACCAGTCGGAAGTACCTTTGGCCCGGCGGGCTACGGTAATGTATTCGCCCGGTTCGGCCTCGAGATAGTGGCTCTCGTCCCAGTCGAGGGCTACGTCTTTGATGAACTGGAAAGCGTCCGGAAAGCGTTCGTAGTTTTCCGGCAGGTCGGCGGCCATCTGCAACGGACTGTACATCGTCACATACAGGGCCAGTTGATTGGCCAGCGTACTGTTGACGTGCGACTGATTGCCGGGATGGATCTTTTCTATATCCATTTCGAAGATCCCCGGTGTATAATCCATCGGGCCGCCGATCAGGCGGGTAAAGGGCAATACAGTCACATGATTGGCGTGGCTGCCGCCGAAAGCCTGATATTCGGTTCCCCGGGCCGATTCGTTGCCGATCAGGTTGGGCCAGGTACGGCAGATCCCGGTCGGCCGGGTGGCTTCGTGGGCATTGACCATGATCCTGTACTCCGCGGCCTTCTCTATGGCATGCTGGTAGTGGTTGTTGAGCCATTGGCTGTAATGAAACTCACCCCGGGGAATGATGTTACCTACATAGCCTGATTTCACCGAAGGGTAGCCGTGCGTGTTCATAAACCGGTAGGCGGCATCCAGGTGGCGTTCGTAGTTGCGTACGGAACCCGATGTCTCGTGGTGCATCATCATACGCACGCCTTTGGAAGCCGCGTAATCCCTGATCCCTTCCAAGTCGAAATCCGGATAGGGGGTCAGGAAATCGAACACATAATCTTTGGAGTTGCCAAACCAGTCTTCCCAGCCTACGTTCCATCCCTCAACCAGTACCGCGTCGAACCCGTGTTCCGCGGCAAAGTCGATGTATCTTTTCACATTTTCCGTAGTAGCTCCGTGGCGACCGTGAGGCTTCACCCGGGAGTAGTCGGTTACCCCCAGTTCCACACTGGGCAGGTCGTACGTATAAGACCATTCGCTCTTGCCGGTGATCATCTCCCACCATACCCCCACATACTTCACCGGTCTGATCCAGGAAGTATCTTCGATGCGGCAGGGATCGTTGAGATTCAGTGTCAGGTCGGATGCCAGGATGTCGCGCGCGTCGTCGCTCACGATCACCGTGCGCCACGGTGTGTGGCAGGGTGTCTGGAGGTGCCCTTTGGTGCCGTTGGCATCCGGTGTGAGCCACGACCGGAACACGAAGTCCCTGTCGTCTAATTCCAGGTGCATACAGGCATAATTGAGCAAAGCCGCCTCGTGCAGGTTGATGTAGATGCCCTGATCCGTTTTCAGCATCAGCGCGGTCTGCACTCCGGTGGGGGAGAAGGGGGTCTGCGAAGCATTGGGAGTGATCTTTTCCTGCATCAGTCCGCGGATCTCCGACAGCCGGGAAGAGGTATAGTCATACTCCTGTGTGTCGTAGTCGCCCGGTATCCACCAGGCGGTATGGTCCCCTGTGAGGGCAAACTGCGTATGCTCTTCGCGGACTACCAAATAGATCAGCTCCTTCTGCCGGGGAAATTCGTAGCGGAATCCCAATCCGTCATCAAACAGCCGGAAGTGGATCAGCATCTTTCTGTCTGTATCCCGTTGATTCAGCATGACAGCCAGTTCGTTGTAGTGGTTACGTATGTCCCGGTTTTCTCCCCAGACCGGTTGCCAGGTCTCGTCGGATGTACCGGTCTGCTGGTCAGTACAGGTGAAGTTGTCGTACAGGGACGTTTTCGGATCGGCTGTTTCCGAATGCACATCCCTCTCCGAGCCAAACTCTACTTTGGTGGTATGGCCCACTAATTCCAGTCCCAGTTTACTGGGACGGATCACCTCCTGCCCCTTATAATGGAGCTGGTAGGTAGGTTCTCCTTTTTCTGTCAGGGCAAATTTCAGATGCAGGTTCCCGTCGGGCGAGTGCAGCTCCTGGGCCTTACCTGTATGTGCCAGCAAAAGGAATGGTATCAATAAAAGACTTTTTTCATGCGATGTTGTATTTAATGGATGGAAATTTCCGTTTGGGCTCTGCGATCGGGTAGTTTGACCCGGCACTCCCGGGTCTCTTCGTTCCACGACCACAGGAGGGAAGAAAAGTCGCTTTCCTGCGAAGCAGTCAGTTGCTGTTCTTCCGTTTGTCGCGCGGGCTGGTTATCTACCCGTACCTCATGCGGTTTCTCTCCGAGGTGGTATACGAGCACTATGTTTCTCCGGTCGGATGGGGTGAAGCCGTTGTCACAGGACGCTATCCGCGTGTGATATCCCTTGTCGAGCGTGGTACATACAAAGCTGGTCCGCGCGCAGATCTGCTGCTGATAGCCCAGGTCCTCTCCCTGGTCTTCGTAGAGCTCAAACCGGGCCGACTCATCTTCGTAGTTGGGAAAGATGTGCACCAGTAGCGGGTAGTCTTTCCGCTCATGGATGTATTGCATCACGGGCATCATCGGTACGATAGAACCTTTTCTGACGAACATAGGGATAACACTCAACGGCGCGCGGTACGGGATTTTCTGACCGCCCAGGTAGACGGTCTGTTTGTCGTTGAAGTCTATCCACTCCCCTTCGGGCAGGTATAAACTCCGGACACGCTCTCCCTTTTTCAACACAGGTGCCACTAAGATCTCCTCTCCGAAGAAGAACTGATCTTCCGTCTGCACCGCCTGCCCGTCGTAAGGATATTCCATAAAGAGACCTCTGACAATGGGCAGTCCGGTATCGTGTGCCTGCCGGGCGTAGGTGTACAGATAGGGAAAGAGTTGATATTTCAGTTCGATGGCCGCTTTGCTGTTCTTCTCGGCTACCGGGCCAAACATCCACGGCTCTGCCGCGTTGTCCCCTTCATGATGGGCCCGGCTCAGCGGGTTGAAGATCCCGAACTGCATCCAGCGGGTATACAATTCGGCCATGGCCGGGTAGTCTGTAATGTCTCCGCAATAGCCCGAAATATCTGTCGTGAAGAACGGGATCCCTCCCAGACCGGCCGAGATGCTCACGGCCACCTGGTTCTGTAGCTGTCCCCATCCTTCCAGTACATCGTTGCCATTGCCACTGTCTCCCGTCCACCCGAATGTATAACGTTGCAGTCCGGCGTAGGCCGCCCGGGTCATCTGGAAGACACGCTTGTTGGGATTGCGTTTCTCGAACTGCTCCTTCACCACCTTGTCCCAGGTAAGGCCATATACGTTGTGTATCTCGTCGTGCATACCCAGGTGATGTTTCATATAGAGGCGGTCCAGGTCTTCTTCGTTGCTCCAGGCCGGTTCGCCCATATCGGTCCAGAAACCGTGCGCGCCGTCGTCTAATGGCTTTTGCTGACAGGCTCCCCACCAGTCGGCCACCTCGGGCAGGGTAAAGTCTACCACTCCGCAATTGCCTCCCCAGGGCCAGGGCATATCGTACGACTTTCCGGTGCGGCTGTCTCTGACAAAATAACCTTTGCTGTCGGCCTCTTCCCACTGTTCACGGTTGGCTTGGGAGATGACAGGGTCCTGCGAAAGGATCATTTTGAAGCCCTGATCCCGGAGGGTAGCGAGCATCTGTCGCGGAGAGGTATAGTTCTCCCGGCGCCATTCGAAGTCCTGCAGCCCTTGTGTCCAGCCAATGTCCTGATAGATGATGTCGCACGGGATCTGGCGACGGCGGAATTCGGCAGCGATCTCCAGCGCCTGGTCTTCCCGGGTATAGAGTCCGCGGCACTGCGAGAAGCCTAATGCCCATTTGGGCGGCAGGATGGGCTGTCCGGTGAGGGTGATGTACTGGCTCATGATCTCTTTGTAATCCTTGCCAAAGATAAAATAGTAGATCAACTCTCCGTTGGGAGCCTCGAACGAATAGTATTCGTCCGATTCGGTACCAAACTTAAATTCTGTCTTGTAGGTATTGCCTAAGAATATGCCGTATTGATAACTGCTCATAAAGAAAGGAATGCTCTTGTAGAGCGGATCTTCGTTGACACTGTAGCAGGGGCGGTCGCTGTTCCACATCCTGTACGAGCGTCCGCGGCGGTTAAGCGGTCCGGTTTTTTCTCCCAGTCCGAAAAACTGTTCATCGGGCCTTAAGGCCTTGTATGCCTTTCTGGCGGTAGTGTCGCTTACGTGCCCTGCCGACTTGTAGTCGCTGAAGATCAGTCGCTGCCACTTGTCAAAGATCTGTAGTTGCATGGGCTCTTTGTTGAGCCGGATGCGGAGCCGGGAAGTATAGATCTCGTAGCAGGAAGGCTCGTCGTTGATATGCAGTCCTTCTACCTCTGCCGGTTCCTGAGGCACTACGGCAAAGGATTCGTTGGTACGGACAAACCGGCTGGCGGGGTCGAACCAGATCCGGACCATGGAAGGAGAGTGTATATCCAGGCAGAGACCTACCCCTTCGCTGGTATGGAAGATGAAACGGTTGGCTTCACGCGTGTAGGAGGTACAGTTGCCGGGTGGTAGTTCCGATTGTGCCCGGGCGGCTGCCGGGATCAGTATCAGCAGGGTGAGTATGTATGAAATGCATTTCATGTGTCTATGAAGGTATCCGGTTAATATTCAAGAACGATCATGTCCCAGTATTTCAGCGCGGGCAGTGTGAGAGTCACCTCGTTGTCTGTCTGGGTGAAGGCCAGCGGTGTGGCCACGCCCTGGTTGAAGTCGGGAGAGGCCATCCACACCCGGGCTACGTTGCCGGAAGCAGAGAGGCTGATCTGTGCGTCTGTGATCTCCACGGGCTCTGTCTGTGTGCCGTTGGTATCTCTCCATTCCAGGGTATTGGCATTGGAGAAGTTGATCAAGTGCACCACGTCTCTGCCTGTCATTTTCTTTCCGCAGACCGCTACTTCTCCCTGCGACGCGGGCCACTGGGCTGGGGAGAGTTTGCCGTCGGCCGACCGGGCCGTGAAGGGAGCGAATGTACCTCCGTCACGCAGCAGGTTCTGGTAGGCCACCAGAAAATCGTAATAGTGTACTAAGGCTTCCCGGAGTCCGGTTCGCATCTGCAGGTTGGAGTTGGGGAAATATTCATTGCACAGGTAATGCTCTCCCAGTTCCAGATGCGCCCCTCCGAAAGAGAAGATCACGGCGTTGGTCAGGAGAATGCCTGGCGCGTTCACATACCCCGCGCTGTTGGACCGCGCGTAGTTCATATAAGCGGCAAGTACCGTATTCAGGGAATTCTCGCTGTAGGCCAGGTTGTCCGTGATGACCTCTGCCAGTTGCCCGAAGGTCTTACTCTCGTCCCATACCTCCGTATACAGGAAGTCCACCTCCGCCTGGGCGATGTACGACTGTCCGTACTGGCTCACGGCGTTCATCACCAGACGCTTGTCCGGATTCGCCTCTTTCATGGCGGTAATGAATCCCTGGTAACTTTCGTCCAGCTTCACCGGCTGGCCGTCGTAGTCATACAAAGTGCCCCGGTCGCCAAGCTGATCAATGTGGTATCCGTCGAAATCAAATACCTGGTATACATCCTGGTGTCTTCCTGCCAGGTAGGCCTGCCATTCGGTATTCGCCGGGTTGGTCAGGTAGATGCTGCTGCGGAAAGGAGCATCCAGGGTATGGCTGTCTTTTTCGGAGTGGTAGGTATCTTTGAACAGGTACCACTCTTCGCGCACGCCGTCGGATGCCGCGTTGCTCAGCGCGCCGAAAGCGAGATTATAAAACAAGGCCTTCATGCCTCGCTGACGCGCCTCTCCGATATACCCCTGTACGGTAGAGAGGTAATTGGTGCGCCCGATCAGGTCGGACCACGAAGCCAGCGGATTGTCCACGGTACCCGCCAATGGACGGTGGTGATCGTACATCCAGTCGTAGAACTGTATGCCATTGATATGGTGTCGGTTGAGTGTGCGGATGTTCTGGCCGATCTGGCTACCTGTCAGGTCACCGTACGAGGAGAGGAAGCCGTAGCGGGGGAATTTCTTCCAGTCGGAAGAGACATCCACGGCAATGCTGTGGTATATCCGCTCTGTGCCTGCTATCGTTTCGCAGATATCCACCAGGTAGCCTTTGAAGTCTTCTGCCGGAGGTGTCCAGCTCCAGATACCGGAGGTGAGCGGCTCTTCGTGGAGGATGCTTCCCAGGTGTGAGTAGCGTACCGTAGGCTGTGTGCCGGGGATCTCCTGTAGGGTGAAGCGCACTGTTTCGCCCGGAGTATAGACGGCTTTGTCTGTTTCCAGATCAATACGCAGATAACTGTCTCCGTAGGTTACAGGGTTGTTTTGGGTGTTGTAGAAGTCTTCGCAGGCAGCAAAGAAGCAGCCACACAAGATAAGAATTATGGATTGAATTTGTTTTTTCATGGTTTCTTTGTTGGGAAAGAGCAGTTCCTGTAAGGGAGATTACAGGAGCTGCTTCTCCCGGGTCTTTGTTACTGTTGTTGTATACGTACTGTCTCTTTCAACTGATCCAGTTCGATGCTGTAGGTAGCGGCGGCAGGTATTTTCCATTTGTAATCTACTCCCGCGCCCGGATAGTGGTAGATCAGGGTTTCTGTCTCTCCGGTGGGAGTCTTATCGGGCTCATCGGCCAGGAACCAGGCACCGTTCCAGTCGTCCTGTCTGTCTAAGGTGAATTTCAGTTCACCCGCGTTCAGCGTGCCTGTCCAGGTGAATACAAACGGATCGGATGTCGCGGTCATCGGAGTGGCGTTTCCTATGTCCCATCCCTGCGGAGTGGCATCGCCCACCAGGTATACCATGCTGTAAGGTGTGAAAGGAACGATGTTGATCTTCATCTCACGGGTATCCAGCGTGATCTTGTAGATACCTCCGGTGATGTTCCATTTATAGTCCGGATCTCCGGCCCATTTGTCTACGGCGAGGCCTGTGCCTTCGGCGGTCTGGTCTGTCAGCGGACGGAAAAAGACAGCGTCCCAGTTACCCGCGGCGGTACCTATTTTGAACTCTCCTCCGGCAGACAGGTCGGCGTTGTAGTGAAACACAAACGGATCGAGCGGATCTACGGTCATAGGTTCGAAATCCCAGTTTGTCGCGTTACCTGTAAACCACAGTTCGGTGTATTCCGGACCTTCGCCACGCACTATGCTGATCGTCAGCGTGATCAGGTTGACCTGTAGGGTATAAGTACCTGCTTCGGTGATCTCAAAAGGCTCGTCGTAAGGATCATCCTCACTTTCGCGGTAATAGAGTGTATGGTCACTCTCTCCTTGGTTGTAGGAAGGAGTGAATGCTCCCAGGGTGGTAATGAACTTGAAGCTGCCTGTGCTCAGATTGCCGGTCCAGGTAAAAGCTTTGGGGGTGTTTGTGACGGCTTTCATCTCCGTAGCATCGTCCGCGCTCCATCCGTTGGGAGTGGCGTCTCCTATCAGATACAGCGTATTACTGATAGGACGGTGGGTACGGATAGTGATGCTTTGGGTGTTGGAAACTTCAGGTTCTGTCTGGTCAGCAGCGACGGTAGCCGTCACCCGGCTTTCCAGGGTGACTTCCGACAGAGGGGAGATACCAAACTCGTCCAGCAACAGATCGTTCAACTCTTCGTGTGTATAGGTTTTCTCATATACCTCTCTGCCCAGTTCCTCAGTGATACCTCCGGCAAAATCATTGCCTTGTATATCCATCCGGAACGTATAACTGATCCCGGCGTTAGTTCCGTGATTGGAGCCGGTGGTCCAGGTGAGTCGCAACGCCTCTACCTGCGGGTTGCTGGCATCCAGTTCGAGGTGGGTTTCCGATACCGATAGCTCGAGCGGAGTATTGCCTTTGTTCAGTTCCCGGTAATCGTCGTCGGCACATCCGGTGAAGACCGGAGCCATGCCTGTCAGCAGGAAAAATAATCTATATAGTTTCATGATCGTCTCTTTTTAAGGTTAATAGCCGGAGTTCTGTGTCAGGTTGGGATTGGCATCCCGTTCTTTCTGAGGGATCGGGAACAAGAGGTGTTTCCGTGCCGCGTTGATCTTGCCGATGGAATGCAGGAAGTCCAGCGCGTATTGTCCATTGTCCCAGCGGATGATATCAAACCAGCGATGTCCTTCGAAGGCCAGTTCGAGCCTGCGTTCCTTGCGGATCAACTCCCGCATCTGTTCCTCAGAAAGATTCTCTACATCGCCGCGGTTGGTGAGTCCCGCCCGCTGGCGCACCTGGTAGAGCGGGGCTTCGGCTTCTGCGGTACGTCCCAGTTCGTTCAGCGCTTCGGCTTTCATCAGCAACACATCTGCAAACCGCAGTACGATGACACTGGCGGAGTTGGTATTGTAGTCCGGAGAGACGGACAACGGTACCAGGAACTTCCGTACATTATATCCGGTATTGGACAGGGTAGATTTATACGTATTTCCTTCGAACGCAGGACAGCCTTCGTAAAGGATGGTTTTGTCTTTGCGCAGGTCGCCCTCTTCGTACTGGGCCACGAACTCCTGTGTAGGCTGATTCCAGCCGTAGGAGCCGCCTACCCATCCAGAGTTCCTGGGCCCCATGTAGGTGCTCAGCCAGCAGGCCTGGTTCTCATCGTCCCAGAAGTCGGCACTGGTGAGCCCGTAATACTGTACTTCAAAGAGAGACTCCGCGGTGTTCTTGTTTCTCTCCTCTCCACCGAAGCAGTCGCTGTAGTCCGGATTCAACACGTATCCCAGGGTCTCTACCTGTTCGCACATTTGCAGGCACTCTTCGTACATGCCCAGAGTCAGGTATACTTTTGCCAGCATGCCTGCGGCGGCTCCTTTAGAAGCGCGTCCGATGTCGCTGCCCGCGTACTCTTCCCGCGCGGGCAGCAGTTCAATGGCAGCCAGCAGATCGGGAATGATGACTTCGTTGTAGATCTTTGTCTGGTCTGTACGGGCGGGCAGCAGGTCATCGTCCGGACCCACTGTACGGATGGTCATAGGCACATCTCCGAACAACTGCACCAGCAGGAAATAGTAGTGCGCGCGCAGGAAACGGGCTTCTCCCAGGCATCTGTTTTTCAGGGATTCGCTGATATCCATCTCCGGTATGCTCTCCAGGATGGTGTTGCAGTAGAGGATGCCCGGATTAGGCCCTCTCCAGATGTCCAGCGCGGCCGCGTTGTCGGCAGTGGCTACAAAGTTGGCCAGGGTCACTGTCTCGATACCGTCGGTACCGCCTCCGGCCCCTACTTCGCTATTGCCTGCTACGATATCCAATGTCCAGATACGCATGTTGTAGAGTTTGGGACGTTGCAGCGGCTGATACGCTCCATTGACCAGCGCGATGGCCGATGCCTCATCTTTCAGTGCTTCCGCGCTGGGATCTTCGTAAGGAACTTTGTCCAGGAAGTCGGCACAGGAGGTCAGGCAGATAAGGACGGATAGTAATCCGGTGTATAGGATGTTTTTCATTTTACTCTTTTTCATATGTATAGAATTCATTTTTAACACTAACGACCCATGGAACCTGCTTGGTTTATACATCACCTTTAACGATGGGGTATAGATTGCGCGTTTCATGGGATCAGAATTTTACATTCACACCAAAACTCACGGTACGGGTCACCGGATAGGTACTCAGGTCTACTCCTGAGACATCTACTTCCGGGTCGAAACCGGAGTATCGGGTCAGGGTGAACAGATTCTGACAGGATACATACACACGCAGGGTCTGCAGGTATGCTTTCTGTGAGAGCGAACGGGGCAGGGTGTAGCCCAGGGTCAGGTTTTTGAGCCTGAGGTAAGATCCGTTCTCGATGAAGCGATCGGAGTGACGGGTATTCTGGTTGGGATCGCTATACACGGCACGAGGCACGGAATGGCTGGTTCCTTCGCCTGTCCACCGGTCAAGCACCTTCACCGTCTGGTTTTGTGGCACCGACATACTCTCCTGCCAGATGCGGTTGGCATTGTAGATATTGTTCCCGGCCACTCCCTGCAAAAAGATCTGCAGATCAAAGTCTTTGTAGGTGAAACTATTGTTCATGGAGAAGCTCCACTTCGGAGAGGGGTTACCGATAAAGGTACGGTCGTCGGCGTTGATCACCCCGTTGTTGTCCAGGTCCAGGAACCGGATGTCGCCGGGAGCGGTACCTCCCGCCACCTGTGTGGCGTAGCTGTCTACCTCCTGCTGGTTCTGGAAAATGCCGTTGGTCACATATCCGTAGAAAGCTCCTACAGGTTTGCCCTCGGCACTGACCCGCACTTTGGTCATGTTTATATCATCGCCTACGAAGAGAGCGATACCGTCGTTCATACGGATCACTTTGTTCTCGTTGTAAGAGACATTCAGATCGGTGTTCCACTCAAAAGCACCGGTGAAGTTGCGGGTAGACAGCGTCAGTTCTACTCCCTGGTTTCGCACTTTCCCGGCATTGATACTGGGCACCTCTGTATCGGAATATCCCGTTGTAATGGGTACTGACATGGGAACCAGCATATTGCTGGTGTTTTTCAGGTAAGCATCCAAGGTCAGATACACCCGCTGACGCAGCAGTGACAGGTCGATACCCGCGTTGAACTGTTTGACGGTCTCCCATTTCACGGATGGATTGGCCATCACCAACGGGTAAAGCGTAGAGACGGGGGTACCGTTGAAGACATATTGCCCTGTTTTCAGACGGGTATAATAGGCATAGTTGTCTATCCCGTCCTGATTGCCGGTCTCTCCGTATCCTACTCTTACTTTGATGTCGTTGACCCATTCGTTGGGCCTGTAAAATGCCTCTTCGGAAAGTCGCCATGCCAGGGAAAACGAAGGAAAGGTGCCCCAGCGATTCTCTTTGGCGAAGCGGGAAGAACCGTCGCGCCGTACAGTGGCCGTCAGCAGGTATTTATCGGCATAGTTATACGTCAGACGGCCCATCAGTGAGAGGATGGCCCAGTCGTTGCGGGTTCCTCCGACTGTGGGGTCGGTAAGGCCGTTGGAAAGCTGATTGTTCGCGTCGGTAAGGAATCCCTGTACGCTGGCGTTCATCCGGTTGTACATGTTGTTCTGGGCGCTGGAACCGATCATCACATTCAGGTGATGCTTGTCCCGGAAGGTATCCATCCAGGTCAGTGTGTTGTCCCACAGGTAGGTGAAACTCCTGTTAGACTCTTCGTAGCGATAGGATTGCGGTTGCGGGATGGGCTTCCAGTCGTACTGAGGATTGAAACTGTTCTTGTCCCAGAATTTAAAGTCGATACCTGCCAGTGATTTGAAGGTGAGTTTGCTCCACGGTCTGATCTCGGCATAGATATTGCCCAGAACGTTGTATCCTTTGGTCTGTTCTTTGTTCAGCGTAGCACTCCCGATGGGGTTACGGATGTCTCCGTACTGGTAGGCCGGTTCGCCCGGCCCCGAATAACTGCCGTCTTCTTCGTAGATCGGCTGGGTAGGCAGAGCCGCCATCGTCTCCCGGATGTTGTAACCTCCTTGTTTCTTGATGTCGTGGCTCAGCGTAAGGGAATTGCCGAATTTCAGCCACGAACGCAGGCGCGATTCACTGTTGAGCTGTATGGTGTAGCGTTTGTAAGAGGTATGTATGACAATGCCTTCCTGATCCAGTACTCCGCCCGATACATAGTAGTTGCTGTTGTCGTTGCCACCGGAGTAGGAGAGGGTATAGTTCTTCATCCAGGCGGAGCGGAAAAGGGCTTTCAGCCAGTCTGTGCCTTTCCCCCAGGAGGTAGGGTCGGCAAAGTCGGGTCTCTGCATCAGGTTTTCCGTTCCGGAATAGTTGGCGATCATCTCGTTGTGCAGGGAGACAAACTGACCCGCGTTGAGCATCTTCGGCATATCGGTGGCGGTCTGTACGCCCCAGTTGGCACTGAACGAGAGGCTGCCGTCGCCACTTTTTCCTTTGCGGGTAGTCACCAGTACCACACCGTTGGCTCCGCGCGAACCGTATATGGCTGTGGCAGAGGCATCTTTGAGTACATCCACACTCTCTACGTCTTCCATATTCAGGGAATTGATACCCAGGTCGGTCGGTACACCGTCTATCACTAAGAGCGGTTCGCTGTTGTTGATGGTACTGATCCCGCGGATACGGAACGATACATTGTCACCCGGCTTTCCGGAAGAGATCACCTGTACTCCGGCCGCGCGTCCCTGCAGGGCTTCCCCCATACTGGCCACGGGCTTGTCTTTCATCAGATCTCCCGATACGGAAGCTACGGCACCGGTAAGGTCTTTTTTTCTCACGACACCGTATCCTACGACGACTACTTCATCCAGCATTTCGGCATTTTCTTTCAGGATGATCCGGATCTCGGACTTTCCGGCTACTGCCAGCTCCTGTGAGAGGTAGCCGATGAAGGAGACAGTGATCACATCTGTATCTTCTACCTCCAGCGCGAAACGGCCGTCTATGTCGGTGATCGTGCCGGCGGCAGATCCTTTTACGGCAACGGACGCTCCGATGATGCTTTCTCCTGTTTCGTCCAGGACGGTACCTGTGATCTTTTTGTGGTGCTGGGCCTGTAGGCCTGCACATACCATCAGGGAGGAAACCAGCAGAGAAAGTCTGCTGAGGTACATCCGTCTTTTTTTCTGATCTTTTTTCATGGTTTGTGTAATGGATTAAAGGGTTAACAGATTGTTTCCGGTACTGACCCTGTATCAGGCGGGTGTCGGACCGGAGCGGGAGGATAGCCTCCTGTCGACAAAAGTAAATGGGAAAGTCATTCACCGGAAATCCGCATCGACGGAATATAGATGGATGAATGAGGTAATTGTGTTGTAAATTAGATAGTTAATTCATTTAGTCAAGATAGAAAATATAGATGGAGTATCCGGTCAGTCCTTACGGATAACCCCTATTTTCATGACCATACTCTCAAACTCTTCGCGGGGTACGGCGGCTTTGTTGCGTACCCGGGTCCGGTAACTATAGATCGTATTGGCGGAATAGTGCAGGAAGTTAGCGATCCGCGAACTGTCTGTGATACCCAGACGTATCAGGGCGAAAATGCGGAGCTCTACATTGAGCAGCTCGTTGGATTTCAGTACAAATCGTTCTTCTTCCAGCAACAGGGAGTTGAACTCTTCCACAAAATTGGGATAGAGGTGCAGGAAAATATGGTCAAAATTGTCATACAGTTCTTTCAGTTCGTGATCGATCATCTGCCGGGAGCGTAGGATCTTGTGGAGTTCGTCGAATTTCTTCTCTATGGCCTTTTTGTGCAGGGTATTCTGGTATTTCTCCAGCTTGTCTATATAAGTGGAGCACAGGTCGAGGAAGTGACCGATGTATGCCTCTTTGGTCTGGTTGGCTTCCGAGAGTTCGGTGTTGACCTCGGATAATCTCTGGTTTGCCTGATTGAGCTGATCTACCGTAGATTGCAGGTCGTGGTTGAGTACACTCAGGTTGTCGTTGGCCCGGGAGAGTTCCGTACGGATGCGGGCCACTCTTTTCATCTGGCGGTATACATAGATCACGGCTGCTATCAGAAAGGCCGAAAGTATGCTCACTAAGATGAGGAAAAACTGAAGATCGCTCTTTTGTTTGTCTGCTTTTTCCTGATAGGCGGTCTGGATAATGGGAAATATCTGGGATACTTCGTAGGTACGGAAGCGGGCGTTGCAGAACATGGCGTCTTCCATGGATGATTTGATGCACTCATAGGCTTTATCTACCTCACCGGTCTCATACAATACAGAGGCCAGGGCCTGCATGGAGGCGTTCTCCTTGATCGCGTTTTTGATGTCGCAGATCGCCGAAAGCGCGTAATAGTGTTTTTGCAGGCGGATATTCCCCTCTTTTTTATAGGTGTTTGCCAGGGCATAGGCTACTACCGCTTTTTCATGTGTATCCTGGGAAAGAGGGTCGAGGATGGGTTGTAAGATGTCTCTGACCTCTTTCAGCTGGTAGGCATCTTCCAATTTTTCCGCGTAGACGATCTGGTAGTGATTGGAGGCCGGGTCCAGTACCTGCAGCAAAGAGTCCCGGTATAGATCACTTGTCTCTGTATATATATAGGTATAGGGATTGGTATAGGAATAATGGTTGTACAGCAATTTGTAGCCATTGTAGTATTTGACCTGTAACTCTACGGGTAGTTGCGCGGCACAGATCGTTTTGAGTATCTCCAGGGACTCTATATACATACCTGCCGTAATGTAAAGTGCTGCCAGGTCCAGTTTAGATTCATAGATACGGTATGTATCATTCAGTTGCAGGGCAATCTGTGTATTTTCCCGGATATAATGTATGGCAGAGTCGGACAGATAGGTCTTGTATTCGTCCTGAAGCCGGAGATGAATATCATAGCGTTGTTCCGGACTGATGTGGGGAGTTTCCAGCATGTGTTTGATCTCGCCGATCTTCCGGTTCTTTTCGGACATGTACATCTCTTTGTTCGCTATGAAGGTATACAGAGCGTCCAACAGGGTATCCTGTGGCACGCGGGCATACGAGGTTTCACAGCAGATAAACAGCGTCAGGAGCAGGAGGATGTGTTTGGTCATATCTATATCAGGTATATATACAAAGATATACAAATTGAGGTATTATCCGGTATATATAGAGGACAGATAACTGGAAAAGCACTTTTTTTAACTCTCGCAGGAAGATAAAAAAGTGCTTTTAATTCATGCGGGATATGTATTAGAGCAGATCCAGCATCAGCGGGATGTCATCTTTCCGGATCCCTTGTTCCAGCAAGATCGGCTGGTCTTTGTAGAAAAGTTCCAGAAACTGCTCCTTATCTATTCCGGAGAGTATCGCTTTGGAATACATTTCGATCGCTTTTTCTGTCTCTCCCCTGCTCCACCGGATGTGGCCCGTGTTGAGATAGTCTACCGCGGTCGGTTGGGCAGCAATCACTTTGTTGTAGTATTTCAGTGCCTGTTCGTGTTTGTTGCTTACAAAAGAGCACCACCCTATGGCACGCCAGGCTTTCAGGCTGTCTGTTTCTAAAAAATCTACTTTGAAGAAGTAGTTCAGTGCTTCTTCGTCACGGCCCAGTTCCGTCAGGCAACTACCGATGCAGTAGAGCACCTGGGTATTTTCCGGTTGCACCTCTTCTACTTTCCGATAATAGGTGAGTGCCTGCTCGAAATCCCGTGACAGGCGATAGCAGGTAGCCAGATGCCTGTTGGTCCAGACATGGTCCGGTTTCAGCATATCGGCTTTCAGATAGGCAGCAATGGCCTGATCGTATTTCTTCCCTTTCTGCAACGAATAGCCCCGTTTCTGATAGATCTCCGCGTTGCCCGCTCCTAAGGAGATAATATCGGCAAATAGGGCTGCCGCCTCTACGTAATGTTTCTTACGGAAGTGGAACTCGGCTATGGCTGCCAGCCGTTCGGGCTGAAAGAGAAAACCGCGCAATACCGGATTGCGGTGGAGCAACAGCTTTTCCGCGAGGATGTTACGGAATTCCCTTCTGCGTGCGTTCAGCTTATAGAAGCGGTAAAGGTCGTGGATATACTGATTGCTGATCACTTCCGGACGGTCCGAAAATTCACGGAGCGCGCCCGCGTGCTGTTCTTTGCCCAGTTCGCCCATTTGCTGTTCGGTAAGCTGGCTCATCATCATCTCCCGCTGCGCTCCGGGCAGTTGCATGATGGTGAAACACAATGAATATTTGTCGCTGTCGCAGAAAAGTCCCGATTGCAGGATCAGATCGATGATGTTGTACGGCTGCTCCGACTGCTGACGAAATTCTTTGACGACGGACGAATGTTGCTTGTCGAAAGGATAGAACCAGTTGTTGAGTTCCCGGAAAAACGGATAACTCTTCAGGTGTGCGAACGTGCTCATATACACATCTGCTCCTTCCTGCTGCAATTCGGTGATCTCCTTTATCTTATCGCTCAGTCCGGCCTTCTCGATCGCTTCGGCCCAGTCCGGATTGTGGTCTTCTTTGTCTTCGTCGCCCTCTTCGCCTCCGAACTTGGAAGAGCGCAGGTGCGATACGTTGCGCATCATCTCCGGGATGATCTCTTCCCGCATCTTGCGGTCGATCTTCTCCGTCTCCTGGCTCAGCAGCAACTGGATATAGACGCGATTCAGCTCTCTGGCGAAAGAAGTATTCTCTGCCAGCAGGGTGAGCCGGCTTGCGAACTCCGGATAGAGCAGCAGACGGCTTCCATAGATATGGCAGATGAGTACAAATCCGATCAGGGCCCGTTGGTTGAGCCGGGTGTTATCGTGGTGCAGGGTATCGATCAGCCACATCAGTTTGCGTATATCCAGACATTGCGTCAGGCTGAGCATAACGGCACTGGCGAAGAGGCACTGATCGGATACAGAGATCAGGTCCGAATGGAGCAGGTCCTGCGCGTCTGTCTCGTCTTTACTGCTCCAGGAGGTATTGGTCCATACGGTCAGGAAAAGACTTTTCAATGTCTCTTCGTGTTGACGGAGCAGGGGCTCGGTGTCCTGGTGCAGCAAGTCTTTCAGCGCCACCTCTTCGGTGAATGATTCGAGGCTCTGCAACAGGTTCTGCAGGTCGTGAGGACGCGTATCCGCGGTCTGATGGGCCCGGCACAGGTGATAATAGTGTGTGGAGACCGGATCGAGCAGCGTGATACGTGCCCGGTCGGCGATCTCCCAGGTATCTGTCAGGATCTTGTCGTAGAGTTTCTTACGTTCGGGATCGTCCATACCCTGCCGCATGTATTGCAGCATGTAATTGTAGGAGGTCTGTATCCCTTCGAAGCGGGTACGGAGTTCCCAGTCCGGACACTGCCAGAGGTAGGGCTCCAGCTGTGTCAGGGCTTCCCGCAATCGTTTTTGTCCGATAAACCGGGTGATATGTTGATGTTGTTCATTGATTTGTATTTCGTTCATACTGTACAGTTTTTATTTTTTGGAATGGATCCACGTCAGGCGCTTCCAAAATCCTTCGAAAGGACCCTGTTTGTGGTGTCTGAGCCACCAGGAAGAGAACGCCATCTGTAGAAGTACAAAAACAATGCCAAAAATAAAATTGTAGGTGATACCCAGATAACGTCCCAGTTCGAATCCCCAGTGGTAGAAAAGCAGTGATCCGATAACGGACTGACCGATGTAATGGGTCAGACTCATTCTGCCATACGAAGTAAACGGCATGAATATGCTTTTGTTCTTGCTGCGGTAGAAGGTAAGCAGCAATCCGGTGACCAGGATCAGCATAAAACTGAGGTTTTTCAGCGAGCCGACGATCACGTTCAGAGGTGCCAGCAGGGCTCCCCGCAGGATGTATTCGGGCATCATGTTGTAGAGCGCGTAGAGGGGGAAAAAGCTGATCAGTGCCCATCCCAGGGTCTTGAGCCAGAGTTGTTCGTTCTTTTCGTTGTAGAGCAACAGCCCCCGCCGGCCCGCCAGCATACCAAACAGGAACAGAGCCAGGGTCTGCAACAGGCGGCCGTGTTCCAGCGCGTAGCTGAAGTTGGCCAGTTGGCCCTCCCAGAGATTCATTTTCACAGTTTGCGGGAAGTTTCCGGTCTTCTGTACTTCAAAAGCCACGCCAAAGTAATATGCCGTAAGGCTTTCTCCGGTCTGATACTCCGGGTTCAGAAAGGCATAGATCAGTTTGCCCCAATCCATGGGTTGCAGGATGAGTACAGTGGCAAGGATCAGTACGGTGCGGTCGGAAAGGCGGCAGCACAAAGGTAAGATCAGTCCCAGGATCGCGTACATGGTCAGGATCTCTCCGGTGAAGAACATGGCGTTGACCTGTCCGATAAGCAAGAGCAGGAAGAGTCGCCAGATGAAACGAAGACGGAAATCATTGCCCCGGCGTTGCTGGTTGTTGTCCTGGATGTAGAAACTAAACCCGAACAGCAACGCGAACACCGCGTACGCCTTTCCGCCGAAGATGAAGAAGAGGCCGTCCCAGATGGCTTTGTCTGTAAATTCCATCCATTTGAACGGTACTGTCTCGGGAAAAGAATAGAAATTGAAATGTTCGATGCTGTGCAGGATGATAATACCCATTACGGCCAGTCCTCTCAGGACATCTGCTACGTCTACGCGTGGGTTGCTTAAAGGGTGTGTCATGATATTTACGATTTACGGAATTACGATGTACGATTTGAAAAGACGAACTGAGTTACGATTTACTGAACTACGATTTGAAAAAACTGAATTATTTACGATTTACGGATCTATGAGGGAGAGTACTGAATACATGTAAGGCAGGTGTTTATATAGGATCGAATATTTAATAATCAGGTAATTTCAATCGTAAATCTGTCAATCGTCAATCGTAAATTATTTAAAACCTTACCTGTATCTGTGTCTGGATACAGTGCGAGTTGTCTCCATGCTGCTTGTCGCGATAGGTATACTGTGCCTGCAGGCGGCAACGGGGATAGAACCAGTATTGTACACCCGCTACATAATGGGTCTGTTTGTCGCTCACCGATGTGTCGCGGTTGATGTAGTCGTAGGAAGCGATGATATCGAACCGGGGACATACGTGGTAGTTGGCTGTGGCATAGAACCCGTTGCTGCGTACACGACCGTCTTTGCCTGCCAGGTACTCGCTGCGCAGGCTCAGGGGTTTTGTCTCTACGATACCCCCCCTGCGGCCCAGCGGTTGCGGTCGTAATTCTCGTCTGTCCCGATGGTGTTGTATGGCGATTCCGCTACCGCGTTTCCTTTGCCTTTGATGAACGAACCGCCTACGGACAGCCAGGAGAGAGGATTCACCATCAGGCTGCCTACAAGGTCTTTCTGGTCGTTCTTGTCTTTGATGTTGATGCCCTGACCGTTCATCACCGCCAGGTGGTAATATACATACTGATTGAGGAGCTCGCCGTGGATCATCAGGCCGATGTCGCGCCCGGAAGTTCCCCCGTACAACGGATCGCTGTTATTGATACCCGCCAGGTAGCTGACTGCCTGCGAATAACAGTCGATCAGTTCCACCGTAGTGGGTGATAGCGGATTTTCGATGCTGTAAGGGGTTTTGAACTGTCCCATACGGGCCGACAGACCCGGCAGGAATCTGTATTCGGTATATACCTCCAGCAGGTTGCCACCGCCTTTGAAGTCGTACATAAAGTAGCACGACCATTGATCGGTGAGCTTACCGTCTGCCATGAAAATGATGCGTTTTACATCAAATGTATTTTTGGCTTCCGGGTCGCTGTCGTAAGTATATCCTGTCTGCGCGTATCCCATCAATACAATGCGTTCTTTGAGTGTGTTGATCCAGGCATCTGCTGATTTCTCCTGTGCCGAAGCAGTCTGTAGGAAGATCAGCGTAATTGTTGAAAGTAAAATGCGTCTCATGTGTGATCTGTTTGTAAAATGGATGTTGTTTATTTAGTTTTCTATGTATCTGTACGGGTGGGCTATATGTTTTCTTCTGAAGCTCTTTGACCGCTTTTCCAGCTGCACAGCCATGCTTCGAGCAGGTCGGTAGTCAGGAAGAGCAGAAAGCCCAGCATACTGAGTATGACGATGCCCGCATACATTTCTGTGTAGTTGAAACGTGCTGAGGCATCTACAATAAAGAATCCCATTCCCCGGTCCGTACCGTAGGTCTCGGTGACAAAGAGTACCGAGATCGCGGTTCCTATGGCTACGCGCAGTGTAGAGAGCAGGTCGGGCAGAATGGCCGGAAAGACCACATATCTCAGTCGTTGCCAGGGGGTGGCTCCCAGGGAGGTGACGATCAGGAAACTCTCTTTCGGGATGTCGCGCAGGCTGTCGCGCAGGTTGATAATGATCTGGAACACAATGATCAGTATGATCATCAGGATCTTGGGAGCATCTCCCAATCCGGCCAGTAGCATCACTACGGGCAGGAGAGCCAGTTTGGGTATCGGATAGGCGAAATAGACAAACGCTCCCAGCAGGCGGCCGGCTAAGCGGCTGCGTACCATCCAGAAAGCCGTGAGCATACCAATCAGGGTGGCCAGCCCTACTCCGATCACTATCCGGCGCAGACTGGCAAGCAGGTGGGAAGACATGGACTGCCTCCATACCTCACCCAGGTGCGCGTATACCTTACAGGGATCTACCAGCGCGGGGAGCTGTAACAGGCGCGCCGAGAGCCACCAGAGCAGGTTGATCAGCACCATGCCCAGAAGCATGTTGGTCAGTATATACCTGATGCGTTTCAGTTCCATTGTTCCTCTATGATCTGTCGGATCTCTCCGGCGGTGGGGCTTTCCAGAATATGGGTCACAGTGCCGGGGGGCACGGCTGAGCAGGATAACGCGCTGTCCGACGCAGGCGGCCTCTTCGATGTTGTGTGTTACGAAAAGAGTTGTGACCGGGTGCTCCTTCCACAGTTTCAGGAACAGTTGTCTGCCGCGTTCGGCTGTGAGCGCGTCTAAAGCCGAGAAGGGCTCGTCCATGAGCAGCAGTCCGGGACGCTGGATAAATGCGCGTGCCAGTGCTACCCGTTGTTGTTGCCCGCCACTCAGTTCGTGCGGATAGCGATGCAACGGCGTGTCCAGTTCCAGGGTGCGTAGAATATCATTTGCCGGTAGCGGGTCTGCTTTCTGCCTGTGCAGTGTAGCTGGCAGAAAGATATTTTCCCGTACCCGTTTCCAGGGCAGCAAGCCGTAATGTTGCGGTACCAGTCCTATCGATTGCCGGCGTGGCGTGGGAGGCCGACCGTCGATCATTACCTCTCCCCGATAGTCCCGGATCACTCCGGCCAGTACGTGAAGCAGCGTCGATTTGCCACACCCCGAAGGCCCGACAAGCGCGTCGATAGTCCCACCTGCGGTATAGAGCGAAAAATCGTGTAAGGCTTCGGTGGTTTTATTCCTTCGCTGGTAAGAAACATTCAGTTGGCTGATCCGGACGGTACTCACGATGCTTTCGGATTATTTTTTCGCGGCGAAATCCATGTTGACCAGATCCGTACCTATATAGGTATCCGGTACTAAGCGTTTGCTTTTGAGCCAGGAGATGGTACTTTCTATGGATTTGGGCACAGGGCGTGTCGCGTAGGTGAAATCGGGCAGTACCACAGAATTGACCAATGAATCGGGCAGCCCTACGTCACTGATCAGTATCTCTTTCCAGTAGATCCGGGGTGTCCGGCGTATGTAATCGACTGCCAGATTGTA
>Ga0192240_10216_pt1 | contig 26683 bp, 24 predicted proteins | sample Koala_Koa27_H3_FD_131237 | JGI IMG/M metagenome (GOLD analysis project Ga0192240, IMG submission 131237) | Enriched cells from koala feces incubated with labeled cellulose particles, San Francisco Zoo, California, United States - Koala_Koa2-7_H3 ...
AGGAACTTCACAAGGGAAGGTCCGTTCATCACGATCAGGTCGTCCATCACGTCGCCGAGAGGCGCACCGACCATCTCATCCGAGATAACTACGAAGCAGTTCGCGGTACCGCCGCGCTGCTCTGCGCCGTAAGACGGGAAGAACGTAACGTTTTTGTCTGTGGAATCACAGGTAGCGGTCGCAAGGAATTTGCCGAGAGTCATAACGCCCTGCCCGCCGAATCCGCCAACACATAAATTTGTTTCCATAAAATTCTTCCTCCTCCTTTATTTATCTCTCACTACGCCGAGCGGATACTCCGGCAGCATCTTCTGCTCAATGAAATCAAGCGCGTCGAGCGGCTCAAGACCCCAGTTCGTCGGGCAGCTTGTCACGATCTCAACCATGGAAAATCCCTTGCCGTCGATCTGATTCTGGATTGCTTTCTTAATCGCCTTCTTTGTCTTAATGCAGTTCTGCGGCGTATTGCAGCTGGTTCTCTCCAGATAAGCCGGAGCAGTCAGCTGATTTAAAATCTCACACATATGCATCGGATAGCCATGCTCCTCGGCAATACGTCCTTTCGGAGCAGTAGAAGCCTTCATACCGATCAGCGTGGTCGGCGCCATCTGTCCGCCGGTCATGCCGTAAATACCGTTGTTGATAAAGATAACGGTGATATTCTCGCCGCGGTTCGCCGCGGAAACAGACTCCGCCAGACCGATAGAGGCAAAGTCGCCGTCACCCTGATAGGTGATGTAAACGGAATCCGGATTGCTTCGCTTCATACCGGTAGCCACGGCACAGGCACGTCCGTGCGGCGCGGTGATCGTGTCATACGCAATATAGTCCATATGAAGTCCGCAGCATCCGATACCGGTGATCAGAACGCTCTTATCTACAATATTCAGCTCTTCGAGAACCTCTCCGAGCAGCTTAATCACGGTGCTGTGCATACAGCCCGGGCAAAATCCGGATACTTTATCTTCCTGAATTGTTTTTGTTCTAGAGTAAACTAATTCCACTGACGTACCCTCCTAATCTATCTAAAATTTTTCTTGCAGATTTGATCACTGCCTCGCGGCTCATCACGTTTCCGCCGGAGCACAGGCATGTCTCGATAACCGCGCGGTTCTTCACGCCGATCGCCACATCCTCATAATACTGCGCCGGAATGGACATCTCCACGTCGAGAACTGCCTTGCAGATATTGTAATCAATGTTGTCAAACGATGTATACGGGAACGGGCTGACCGTGATCGGGCGGATCAGGCCGACTCTGTATCCCTGCTTGCGAAGAATGTCTACAACGGATTTGCAGATACGTCCGCAGATACCGTAAGCGGTCAGGATGAGCTCTGCGTCTTCTACCAGATACTCCTCCACCTGAATATCCTTCACCCAGCTGTCATACATACGCGCCGCATCTTCATTCCATGCCTGCATCTTAAAGGTATCCCACTGTCCGGGCTGAATCCAGGAACGGTTCGCGTAGTCAAGCTCGTGTCCGATGCAGGCCCATTTCTTCTTGCTCTCCCTGATTGCGGCGATCTCCTCGTCGCTCTTCATCTCCGGAAGCTCCACCGGCTCCATCATCGTGCCGATCACGCCGTCCGCCAGAACGAGCACCGGGTTCATATCCCTGTCCGCATAGTCAAAAGCCGCGTATGTAAGGTCAACAGCTTCCTGTACCGTGGACGGAGCCAGAACGATCATCTTGAAGCCGCCGTTGCCGGAAGCCTTCGTCGCCTGAAAATAATCCTGCTGTGCCGGCTGGATCGCGCCTACACCCGGGCCCCCGCGCGCCACATTGCAATATACCAGGGGCATACGTGCCGCAGCTGCATAGGAAATGCCCTCGCTCTTTAACGCAACACCCGGACTGGACGAGGATGTCATCGCTCTGGTCCCTGCCGATACCGCACCGTAAACCATGTTCACAGATGCCACTTCTGACTCACCCTGTACGAACGCGCCGCCTACTTCCGGAAGTCTCCGTGCGAAATACTCCGGGATCTCATTCTGCGGTGTAATAGGATATCCGGCGAAAAATCTACAGCCGGCTCTTACTGCTGCTTCGGCAATCGCTTCGCAGCCTTTCATCAATACTCTTGCCATAATCTTTCAACCTCCTTATTTGTAGATCTCGATCGCGCCGTCCGGACAGATGCGTCCACACATGCAACAGGCGATACATTCATCCATTTTGACCGGTTCCACATACTCGTAACCCTTGGAGTTCACCTTCGTTCCAATCGCCAGAACCCCCTTTGGGCAAAACTTGATGCAGTAACCACAACTCTTACAGCGTTCTGATCTTACTACGATTTTTGCCATTTCAGTTATTACCTCCTCTTGTTTAAACTGATTTATTTACGCAACACAAATCCCTTTGTGTTAAGCACACTATTAGCAAATGTCAGCCCTTCCCCGGCAGCGGCGGTCCGCCCGGACTATACGCCTCAAACTTCAGCCACTCATAGGTCAGATAGAGATGCACGGGCATCACCGGCACATCAGACTGATCCCGCACGGCTTCATAAAGTTCCTCCCGCACGCAGGCAAAATCCACGGCGATATACGGAGTCACCATCTCAGCCATCTTCCGGCTGCCCTCGACAAACTCCCTCTCCGTCGTCGTGAGTCCGTTGTTCGGGTTGTTGACCATATGCAGCTTGCCCAGCTGAATGTGGGACACGCCCAGAATCTTCGCCAGTGTCTCATCAATATGATCGATGTCGTTGGACCACGGGCGGTAAGCATTCAGCACATAGCAAACAATTGTCTGATCCTTATTGATCTGCGGCGCGTAGCCGCCGACCGCGCGGGCACCGATATAATCCCCTCCGATATCCAGAATGACATAACAATCCGGATCCTTCAGAAGCCGGTTCACACCGCCCACCTGTGTCGGCGCGTCCATGAACTGTTCTTCATAATGAAAGATCACACCCAGAGACTCGATCTCCGAAACAGCATCTCTGGAACGAAAAAGCGGCTTTGTCATATCCAGATCAAAATAATGGACCGGCCGGTCTCCCAACTCATTCAGATATTTTGCAAAATTGAGAGAAACTTCACTCTTGCCGCTTCCGGCCTCTCCCAGAAAAACAAAATTCACATGATCTCCGATCAACGATCGCAGCGCGTCAAACATAGCCACAACTCCATAAATAAATATAAATACATCATCGTACCTTATCTTGTCCCATTGTCTGTCCGCTTATGACACAGACAAGTTCAAAGCAATCATCTAAAACAAACAATATAAAATGTACGATCTCCGTTATTGTGTATATGATACTACACTTTTACGAATTAGTCACTACTTATTTTCAACAAAAATATATTAAATATCGTGCATGATATATTATTTTGGCGCACAAATTTGAAAAAACATACAAAAATATGTAAATAAGCAAAAATTTAGCTTGCATTTTACAGCATTGTGATATATAATTTTTCTTGCGTTGCAGAGCAGATGCATCACAGACAGATGTATATGCGCCTTTAGCTCAGTTGGTAGAGCAGTAGACTCTTAATCTATTTGTCCAGGGTTCGAGCCCCTGAAGGCGTACGCACCGGCAGGTCAAAAATCTGCCGGTTTTTTTATTTGTGAAAATGATAACACTCTTTTTGCTTGAAATTTAGTCGAAAAGCGGTACAATAGAAACATAAAATATATTATATGGAGGTAACATACCAATGTTCAACGCATTAATTCAGAAATTAAAAAACGATCCCAAAACCATCGTTTTTACAGAGGGCTCTGATCCCCGGATTCTGGAAGCTTCTTCCCGTCTGCTTGCCGGTACTTTCCTGAAACCGATTCTTATAGGCAATGTGGATGAGGTGAAAGCAGCTGCAGAAGAAGCCGGATACAATATTAACGGTGCAGATATCATTGATCCCGAGGCTTATGACAAGATGGATGAGATGGTTGAGACCATGGTAGAACTCCGCAAGGGTAAAATGACCGCGGACGACTGCCGTGCCGCTCTGATGAAGGGCAATTACTTCGGCACAATGCTGGTAAAGATGGGCGTAGTGGACTGCCTGCTGGGCGGTGCTACATATTCAACTGCTGACACGGTTCGCCCCGCGCTGCAGCTGATCAAGACCAAGTCGGGCAACAAGATTGTTTCTTCCTGCTTTATTCTGGTTCGTCCCGCTGCGACCGGCGAGAACGAAGTGCTGGCCATGGGCGACTGTGCGATCAACATCAAGCCTACCGAGGATGATCTCGTAGAGATCGCGACCGAGACCGCAGCCTGCGCGAAGATTTTCGGCATCGACCCGAAGATTGCATTCTTAAGCTATTCGACACTTGGTTCCGGCAAAGGCGAGGACGTAGACAAGATGCGCAACGCCTGCGTGAAGACAAAAGCAGCTGCTCCGGATCTTGCGATCGAGGGCGAGCTTCAGTTTGACGCGGCCGTTTCCCCGAATGTAGCAAAGGCCAAATGCCCCGGTTCCGAAGTGGCCGGACATGCCAACACCTTCATCTTCCCGGATATCAACGCCGGCAACATCGGTTACAAGATTGCACAGCGTCTTGGTAACTTCGACGCATACGGCCCGATCCTGCTGGGATTGAACGCTCCGATCAACGATCTGTCCAGAGGCTGCAACGCGATGGAAGTTTATTCCATGGCAATCATTACAGCAGCGCTGAGCTAAGACAATCAGCAATTGCAACTGACGCGGTTTCCATACCGCTTAACTGTTAACTAGCACAGGAGCAGCACATAAAATGAAAATGTGCTGCTCCTGTTTCTTTTTATGAAAGTCGTCTCTGTAATCGCTCGGCATGATGCGGTTTATCCCATCTCCCGCTCCAGATCCCGGAAAATCTTCCGGATCAGAAAAAGATTGATCACAAACGCCGCCGCACAGGCAATCGGCCCGTTCCAGAGAACGCCGGTTACCCCGACAAAAATCGGTACAATAACAGCCGGCGGAATATTCAGAATCAGCTGTCTCAGACAGGAAGACAAAGCAGAATACCCCGGCCGCCCCACGGCCTGAAAACAGGTCGGAATCACGTTATTCATCCCATCCAGAATGCAGAACATCAGGAATAGGCGCAGACAGAGCACGCTGAATTCTACATATAAATCTGATTCGGAACCGAAAATCGATATGATCTGTTCCGGGAACATCTGAAAGAAAAAGGTAGCCACCACTCCGCAAAGCATCGCAACCCCCACAGACATTTTAATCGTTTTCTTCACCCGGTCAAGATTCCGCGCACCGTAATTAAAACCGATGATCGGCAGGGCTCCCGCAGCTATACCGTTCATGATCGCAATCAGAATATTATTGATCTTCATCGTCACGCCCATGGCGGTCAGCGGAATATCCGCACCGTATTTTGAGCTCGCGCCATGAAAAACCAGAAGTTTGTTCGTCACAATCATAATGACCACGACAGACATCTGGATAATAAAACTGGAAATGCCCAGCTGGCAGATTCTTTTCACATATGACAGACGAATCCGGAAAATATGTTTTGTCATTTTCACCTGCCGGAACCTCTTAAAATAGAACACAAAAATCACGGCATTCACCGCCTGTCCCATAACTGTCGCAATCGCCGCGCCGCGCACGCCCATGTCGAGCGGAAACACAAATATATAATCCATCACGATATTGATCACACAGCCGGCCAGCAGTCCCGCCATACTGTATTTCGGACTTCCGTCCGCCCGGATGATACTGGACATCCCCGCCTCAAACACAACCAGAGGAAGCCCCATCGCGATCACACGTCCATAATCCATCGCATAGGGATGGATTGCCTCCGTGGAACCGGTCAGCCAGCAGATCGGACTCAGGAAAACAGAACAGATAATCCCCAATACTATTCCGATCACAACAGAACACAGCACGGCATTTCCCACGCTTGCCGCAGCCTCGTCTTTTTTTCCTTCGCCCAGTCTCATGCTGTAAAAAGCCGCGCAGCCGTCACCGAACAGAAGTGACAGGCCGATTGCCAGCACGGTAAGCGGCAGAATCACGGACGTCGCCCCGTTCCCGAGATAACCAACGCCGCGGCCGATGAAAATCTGATCCACAATATTGTACAGCGCATTTACGATCATGGAAACACAACTCGGGATTGCAAACCGGCGCAGCAGTTTGCCGATCGGCTCGGTACCGAGAGGGTTCTCTGTCTGAAGTTTATTTATTTCGCTCTCCAATGTCACATCACCCTTCTGTCTTTGTCCAGCTTATTTATCTCCAAACACTTTCTTATAATACTTGTCCGCCTGATACAGCGCCGCCACGGTATTGTGTCCCAGCACGCGGTCCTTCGCCACCAGCGTCGTCACCAGTGCGTCAGAATACTTATAAAACATGCTGTCATGCCCCACGCAAAGTCCCACCAGAATATTCAGATCCGTATGCCGCGCATTCAGCGTCTTTGCCTGCAGAATGGGGTTGCACATATTAAAACCGACCGCATCGCAGCGCTCCGGGATACCCACATCCGCCTTCTTCTGCATACCGCCCTTGCAGGCTGCCCCGTATACCTCAAAGCCATGGCTACGCAGCACCTTCGCCAGCATCCGCGCCTCGGAAAGCAGACCCACGCAGTTCGCGATCCCGATTCGTTTCGCGCCAATCTTCTTCGCAAACTCTACAGTCTCTTCAAGGCGGGTCATTTTACAGTAATTGTCCGCCTCCACCTCCGCGGCAGCGATCGTCACCCGGCGGATGTCCTCCTTCTCATACTCTGCCATCGCGTCCGCAAGAAGATCCGGATCCATATGCGTAGACGGGCAAAACGGCGGATACTTGCCATCCTCCCAGTTACAGTTTCCCACGGTACAGTCTATACAGCTCTTTTCAATCTCTTCCATGTAAAACACCTTTCCGTCCTCAGACTAACGATGTACCTGACAGATTCTAATTTCTCTGTTTCTGATGATCGGCAACTCACCAGATCACCCGTTCGCTTTCCCGGAAATGATCCACGGCGCCGGCTCCTGCTCAAAGGAATTCTTATGATTCAAGCGTGAAACAGCAACCTGTATCGTCTCTATATCTCCGATCCCATACTTTTCAAACAGCTTTGCCATACTGGCCGCAACACAGAAATCCAGTGTATACACCACCACGCTGATCTGCGGATTCAGCTTCACCAGACAGGCAATCTCCTGCTCCATGCTGGCAGAAGCCACCAGAAATACCAGCGACGGCACGGCATGCCCGCGCATGGTCTCCTCATCCACATGATCGATCACATGAATATTGTTGAGTCCGAAATGCTCGATATTCTCCTCAATCGTCATTCGGTCGTCTTTATTATACTCGACAGCCAGTACCGATCCTTCATTCGCAATAATACCCGCCTCGATCGCAATACTCTCGCCGCTGATGACGCAGATATCGTCCTGCTGCCCTACATGCATCTTGTTGAAGATTACGGAGCGGATCTCGCTGCCCACATAGTGGATGGAGCCGCGGCGGAAATTGTGATTATCCATGCCGATCTTGTATGTATTGCACATATTCTCATTCACGATCAGCATACCGGCGGATGCGTTGATCCCGCGGTTGATCATGTCGCTGATCTTATCATGCTTGACCTCTCCCACCGGCTCGGAGCCCTCATTGTACCAGACCTCGCAGTCGCCCAGCCCGGCATTCCACATGCGGTAAAAAATATCCGGATTGCCTGCCTCGGTAAAAACAAGCACCGCCTTGTGTGACTCCACTGTCGGGATCACGTTCTTGTTTTTCCGGGTGATATCCAGCATCTTCACCTTCTCTAAGTCAATCGGCGTATTTTTCGCAAAATACTGAAGCCAGGATAAAATAATCTCATTTGTAAAAATCTGTTGTGCCATTGCTTTAACCTCCGTAAAAACACCGCGCCGCGCGATCATTCTCATCACCTGCAGAATTTTTGCGCGCGCAGATCTGTCTTGAAGTATTTTTAATTTACAGGATATGGTCATTATACTATCTTTATTGCCAAAGCGCCACAGAAATATAAAAGAAAGACAATACAAAACAGGAAACCATTGTCAACATCTTAAAAAAGTTCTTGACAAAGCCTCCTTTATGACTTATTGTATTAATCAAGTAATACAGTCATACAACAGGTACGGCAACCGTAAGGTTCCCGTTATGAACCGGATGTTCTGTTCAGAATATCTGTTACATTTCGAAGCTGCCGTACAAGAACAAGGAGGACGCGCATATGGCATGGTATTTTGAAAATGACCGCTCTATCTATATACAGCTGGTCGAGCAGATTCAGAACCGCATCGCCATCGGCGATTATCCGCCGGGAAGCAGACTGGCTTCCGTCCGTGAACTGGCGCAGGAGGCGGAAGTCAACCCGAACACGATGCAGCGCGCACTGGCGGAGCTGGAGCGCATGGGACTGGTACATTCACAGCGGACCAGCGGACGGTTCGTCACCGAGGACGAGGGGAGGATTCAGAGTATGAAACGAGAGACAGCGAAAAAGGCCATCCGGTCATTTCTGGAACAGATGACGCATCTGGGCTTTGAGCAGCACGAGATTTTAGACCTGATCAGGGAGGAACAGGAGGTGAGCGAGGATGAGCAGTAGATTACAGTGCAGCGGATTAAGCAAAGACTACGGAAACGTACTGGCACTCAACGACTTTAACCTGACACTGGAAAGCGGAAGGATCGTCGGACTCCTCGGACCGAACGGAAGCGGCAAGACGACGCTCTTAAAACTGGCGAACGGACTGCTGCAGCCGACAAAGGGTGAGATTCTTCTGGACGGCTTCGCGCCGGGACCGGAAACCAAAGCGTTTGTGTCCTACCTGCCGGACGCGAATTACCTGCCGACATGGATGAACGTGCGGTCGCTGGTGCAGATGTTTGCGGATTTTTACGCGGATTTTGATATGGCAAAGGCACAGAGTATGCTGGAACAGCTGGACATTTCCGAATCGGCCCGCCTGAAGACGCTCTCCAAAGGCAACAAGGAAAAGGTGCAGCTGATTCTCGCCATGAGCCGTCAGGCAAAGATTTATTTTCTGGATGAGCCCATCGGCGGCGTCGATCCGGCGGCGCGGGATTACATTTTAAACACCATCATACAGAACTACTCCGAAGACGCGCTTGTGCTGATCTCCACACATCTGATCGCGGATATCGAACGGGTGCTGGATGAAGCCGTATTTATCGACAGGGGAATCCTGGTGTTCCACCGCAGCGTGGACGACATCCGGGGGACAGAGCACAAATCGGTAGATGAATTATTCAGGGAGGTATTCAGATGTTAGGGAAATTATTAAAGTACGAATTCAAATCCTTCAGCCGTCTGCTCGGCGTTATCTATATCGCCGTTCTGGCTGTGGCCGTTGTCACCGGACTGCTGTTGCGCGGGAGTCTCTGGTCAGAATCCATGGCCTCCGGCAACGAGACCGCTCTGATTATTTTCGTTATCGCATATGTCATAGTCGTTCTGGCCCTGATCCTGATTACCATACTGATGAACATCGAACGTTTTTACAACAGTATGCTGGGCGGTGAAGGTTATCTGACCCACACGCTGCCGGTTCCCACATGGATGCATATCTGCGCGAAGACAATCAGCGCTTTCATCTACACGATTTTATCAGGCGTCGTTTTAGTTGTCTCCGCTCTGTTGATTCTCACGTGCAGCAATCTGGGCGACATCCTCTCCTATGGTCTGTCGCGGATATTCGCAGAATTCAGCAGCTTTTTCTGGGAAGACGGCGCTGCGATCGTCCTGTGTGCCATCGCTGTATTGTTAAGCCTTGCGCGGCTCATCCTGATGTTTTATACCTCTATGGCAATCGGAGGCTCTGCGAGAAAGAATAAGATATTCTTAAGTGTCGTCACTTTTATCGTGATTGTCATCATTGTTAATGTCATCAGCAGCCTGACCGAGCAGGGACTTCTGAATGAAATGTTAAACAATAGTTACAACGTTAATTACAGCGCTTCCGCGACTACGGATCTCCTGTATGATACGGAATATACCGGATCCTCGTTATCAGGCAACATCTATTACGTGCGGCAGATTATCATCAACGCCATCTACAGTGTCGTGTTCTTCGCGGTCAGCAACTTCTTCCTGAAAAGGAAGCTGAATCTTGAGTAGATTTTTACATTGGTGAAACACATAGCACCCGATATATTCCGACAAAAAACCTCTTGCGGCGTGTTTTTCATGAAACAAACATTCTTATTATAAAAGAACAAACATCGAAAAAACAGGCAGACACATCCCTTTCATGACATGTCTGCCTGTTCATCTTATGCTTTATACATTGATCACGCCGTTTCTCAGACTGCCGTAATACTTCCCCAGCAGATGACAACTTACCTCCATCAGGTTAATCCCGGCATCCGCCTCGTCACGAACGATTCCCTTCAAATGCTGCAGAAGCAGCCGGTAGATATTCACATCGTAATTGACAAAGTTTCCGTACTTCTTCTGAATTTTGCTGCTGGAAACACCGTTCCGAAAGCTCTTCTTCCGGATTCCCTCCGGCGTCGTCACGCCGTGCGCCTGTATCTCAACAGACGGCACATACCAGAGCTTCGCCCCTGCCTCCAGTGCACGCCAGGAGAGATCGACATCCTCCGCGTTATTGTCGAACCAGAGATTAAATCCTTTCAGCTGATACAGCAGCTTTCTCGTGTAAGCGCAATTGGCGGTTACAAAGGCATCATTCATCGTACGGTTTTTTACCTGATAGACCTCGTCCCCGAAGCTCATGAGGATTTTCCATGCCAGTGTGTTCCAGAACTCCTCATACTGATTTTCCGGATCGGCCGGCTCAATCTTTCCTCCGATCCCGTCCGGCCTGTATTTGCGAAAAGCCGCTTCGATCTCTTCCAGCCAGTTTTCGCGTACGATGCAGTCTCCATCGGTAAACGCGATGACACTGCCCGTCGCCCGTCGAATTCCGACATTTCTTCCGGCGGCCGCCGTCCGTTTCGGATTATCCAGAATCGTCACCTCCGGAAAACGTGCGGCCAGTTCTCTCGTCCGGTCTTCGGAACCGCCGTCAGCCAGCAAAATCTCATCCGCTTTTCTCGTGTTATTTCGAAGTGCCTCCAGACAAGCCGTGATGTGCTTTTCTTCATTATAAACCGGTATTACAACTGATATTTTCATCACAGATATCTCCCTGTTCGTACGGTCGGTTTCTACTCGCATAGAATTCCGTACCTTATTTTTCACGCATCAATCACCTTGTTGAATAAATTCTGCTCTTCTGTTCCTGCAAGCCGTCTCATCCGGCGCGTACACGATGAGCGGCATCCCGGTTTTGCCCTGTTCCGCCGCAATCTCCTCCGGCCGGCCGTATATATATTTTTTCCCGAGCAGATAACCGTCCACCGACATATCGAATCCGAAGGTCTCATTCACCATATGCAGATCTCCCCGCAGGCATTGCCGGGCGCATTCGGTTTTGGATATCCCGCTTTCATACGTATAGTAGCAGAGCCGGTTGATCGTCGAATAAGAAATTTTTCCGTACATAAGTATCGTTCTGATCCCGTGTTCCCGCATCATCCGGCTGTGATCCGGCCGGTCTGTCGCAACAATCACCGGCGCAAAAGACTGAAGAAACCGGTAATACAGCAGATTCAGCGCCCCGCTTCTCGGTACACCCATATAGCTCCAGATCAGCGCCGGCAAGAAGTCTTCTCGCTCTCCGAGAACCTTCAGCAGACCAACATCCTGCAGAAACACACCGTCCAGCAGGCTCTGACTGTCCCAGAAATCCAGTTTCCGGACAACCTCCCCGAAAATAGCATCCGTCAGATACAGAGGCGTCTGATAATACACGTTTTTTCCGTTATCTTTCAGCTGCCGCATATAGTCTGTCATTTCCTCTCCGCCATAAGGAAACATCCGGTGATTGCAGAACAGATCGCCCAAAACAACACCTGTGACAGCGTCATCCGCACAGACCTCTGCCATAGCCTCTGCAGAGTAACTCTCCAAAGCAATGATCATCATGTCTTCCTTCCCTTTCTTCCGCAGGTTTCCTCATCTCGCATTCCCTCTGAAAAAGTAATGCAGGGTGCCCGGTACACCGTCCTGTTCCCCAAATCGCCCGATGGCGCCCCGAAGTGCGCGTACCATGGGGACACGCTGCGCCGCAGGAACAGTACGGCCCTCCACCTTATAAGATTTCACACCGATCGCCATGTACAGGCCTATAATCTCCGCAGTCCGCGTCGGCGGTTCCGAAATAGGCTTTGCAGGACCTGTTATTTCCTTCCGGTACAGCTGAAATTCTTTTCTGCAGTATAAAATATGTTCCCCGTTCTGCTCCGCATGAGGAATATGACAGCGGCAGATATCATTGAAACAGGTGCCGCCCTCCGCGACCAGCTCATATTCCATCTCCGGCACGGCGCGGATGATCTGGGCGATTTCTTCAAAATACAGATTCGCATACAGAACAATCCTGCTCACGCCCATACTCTGCAGCAGACGCACTGTCTCAATATTATATACGCCCATCAGCGTACTCGCGTGAAGCGCCGCGTGTTTCAGTTTTCCGGATAGCGCCTGCACCAGTCCGAACTCTGCCAGGATGAACGCATCCGCCCCCATCGCGTCAATCTGCAGAATCTGTTCAATCAGCTCGTCCATCTGCCCCTGGCCGACGTTTGCATTGATCGCCACATACAATGGCACGCTCTGTGCATGGCAAAGTGTGATTGCCTCTCCGATCTGCTTCACGGAAAAATCCGCGCTGCTCGGACGGGAGGAAAATCCGTTAAGGCCGACGTAGATGGCATCCGCCTGTTCTTCCAGCATGATTTTCAGATCCGGAATACTCCCGGCGGGAGCAAGTATCTCATAGTCCATGTATAAATGTCTCCTCATGTTTTGGGCGGGTCTTAAAGTCATAAACCCGGATGCAAGCATCTGTTTTTTGACTTTTTCTCTTCCCTTTCAGTTTGCTCGATACACGGATTTCTACGCACTTCGTGCTCCCGAAATCCTAAAACATTCGGAATCCGCCCTATCGGGCTACTTCCTCATGTTTTGGGCGGGTCTTAAAGTCATAAACCCAGATGCAAGCATCTGTTTACGACTTTTTCTCTTCCCGTTCAGTTTGCTCGACACACGGATTTCTACGCACTTCGTGCTCCCGAAATCCTAAAACATTCGGAATCCGCCCTATTGGGCTACTTCCTCATGTTTTGGGCGGGTCTCAAAGTCATAAACCCAGATGCAAGCATCTGTTTTATGACTTTTTCTCTTCCCGTTCAGTTTGCTCGACACACGGATTTCTACGCACTTCGTGCTCCCGAAATCCTAAAACATTCGGAATCCGCCCTATCGGGCTACTTCCTCATGTTTTGGGCGGGTCTCAAAGTCATAAACCCAGATGCAAGCATCTGTTTTATGACCTTTATCCCCTTGTGTCGAGCATATATTTGGGTTTTAGGCCGCGCAGGTTTATCTCACAGAGAGGTAATGGTTTCGCCGTCACTTCCGCTCCTTCAAGCAGATCCCGCATCTGTCGAAGCAGCTGATCCGACGGAGCAACGCCATCCTTATCGTACACAAACAGCGCACTTTTGTCCTGCTGAATCTGCAGCTGGCAGTGCAGGATTTTCTCTTTCAAGGTGAACTCCTCCATCTGTCTGGGCGAAACCCATTTTCCATCGGGAAGTTTGACACAATCATCATATCGGCCAAAGTAATCAAAGCGCGGCAGCTTACAACCGCAGGTACACGGCTCCGGCACCAGCCGCAGCAGATCGCCGGACCAGTAGCGAAGAAGAGGAAATCCCTTGTCCCACAGCGTCGTATAGACGCCTACGCCAATCTCCCCCACCGGCACGGGCAGCCCGGTCTCCGGAGAGACGATTTCCAGATAAATATCCTCGTCATGATAGTGAAAACCATTCTTCTCCTGACAGTCAATACCGATCGGGCCAAAAATTTCACTCATACCAAAGCAGTTGAAAACCTCGGCATCCCAGACCTCTTCCAACACATTGCGTCTCACATCAGAGATGAAATCTCCTCCCAGAAGAAGGCGTTTTACCGTTGATTTTTTCGCGGCTGCCCGCCATTCCGAACGTCCGGCCGGAAAGGAAGCAATCTGCGGGAGAGTTGCGATGTCCGTCACGGGAAGCTGTGTAATCACATCCAGAATGTTTTCCGGCGACGGTCTCGGGCACAATGTCACACCCACGTTGATCGCATGAAACTGCCACATCATGCAGTGCCCCATGATCGGACTTTCTATGGGACCGAAGATAGCGCCCAGATCGCCTGCTTTCAGGCCGGCTCTTGTAAAAAACTCCCGCGAGTAAGCATCCTGCTTCTCGTGGTCGGCGCGGCTGTGTATGTAAAACGTTTTCTTTCCGGTCGTTCCGCTGCTGGAATACAGACCGAAAATATCCTTCGGATCCGTTCGCGTCCTCTCATAGGGAGATGTATTGCGCAGGTCATCCTTCACGGTAAACGGAATCTTTAAAAACTGTTCCTGCGTGCATACTTCCGAAAGCGGCATGCCCGCTTTCGCGCAGGCATCCTGATAAAACGGGATATCAAAGTATCCTTTCTTTATAGCGTCAATCACGCGCTGATCCATGATTTGTAAATTCCTTCCTATGTGCTTTTCGGATTTCCGGTACGTGTTTGTACCGAATTCAATCCCTCTCTCAGAAAAACAGACTCATAATCACCAGCAGAAACGTGACAAGCAAATACCCGCTGTATATCCATGCCGTCATGACATTCTGCTGGCAGACACCGTCCATCTGCGGTCTGAAATGAATCAATTGTTTTTCCGTATAACAAATTTTCCTTCGCCGGACACACTCATGCAGAAATCCCATCTCATTCCACAGAAGCAATAGCTGCACGACAAATTGTTTTCCAAAGGCAGTTCCCTTATAAGAGGCAAACCGGTTAATCCCTATTGATGTCACCGCACATTCTGCCGCGGGCGTCAGCACGATGCCGAGGAAAAACCACGGGTTCAGCAAAAGTCCGAGCACCAGATACAGGAGCATCCCGCAGGCCATCATACAAACCCGCCGCGGCATTCCGCTGCAAACCATCTGCGGATAACGTTCCATCAGATACAGTTCTCCCGCCCCGTAATGAAACACTCTCCGAAACATGGCCTTTACGGGGCTCCATGTCGCCTTGCTGTGATAAACCAGCGCATCCGGCACGCTGTAGATCGTACCCAGCCGGGACAGGCGCAATCCGAGATCCACATCCTCCCCGCCGGGGTCTTTCGGAAAGGTCTCATCAAAACCCCCAATCGACAAAAATGTCTCCTTTTTCACGGAAAAATTCGCCGTCGGCGACCACTTCATTGTCTCTCCCCACTTCGCCGCGGAGAAAAAAATCGTATACGGCGTTTTTTCCACTACTTTCCAGAACCAGGTGTCCTCACCCACAAACTCAAGAGGTCCGCCCGCGCCTGCGGCATCCGGATGATTCCGGTAAATTTCCGCGTAATTTTTCAGTATATCCGGTGTGGCGAGACAGTCAGAATCCAGAAACAGCACCACCTCATAGCTGCTCTGCGCCACCCCGTAATTCCGTTTCGCCGATACCGTGATATCCTGATAAAAATAGTTCACCTGATAGCGTTCGCCGAGACGCCGCACCGCTTCCCGGTCATTCCCGAGACTTGAATCAACCAGAATGATCTCCGTCGGAAAATCTGCTTTCTCCCGCGCGGTCTGCACGGACTCAAGCAGTTCTTCCAACAGAGCTGTCCGTCCGCGCGATATAATGACAATACTGATTCCGTCCATCACACATGTTCCCATCAAAAAATATTATAAATTCCCAGACACACCAGCATCAGCACGAACGTAATCAGAAAGATCTTAAACACCGCGATCTCTCTGCGCTGCATAAATTTCGTCTGGTCAAGCGAGAATGACATTTCCTTATGTACACAGCTGACATCCCGATGCCGCAGCCCTGCCCGCATATAATAACCCCGGTAGGCGGCCCGGATGACTTTCCCCATGGCATAAAACAAAGGATTTCCTCCCTCCTTATGCGCACAGTCATAAATCCAGCAAATGACAGCATGCAGGACAAACCAGATCACCGCACACAAAAGCGGCGTCCAACTCCGGAAAACAGCGGACAGAACGGCCAACACAATAAATACACACACAAAAAGTGCCCCGCTCTTCGGAATACAGTCCGTAAAAATCTCCGGATGCCTCTGGCTCAGAAAATAATCCATGCTCCCCCACCGGCGCGTGCGGTCATAGATTGCCTTCGGCCGGTTCCATGTCTCTGTTGAATGCAGCGTAACCGCCTGCGGACAGGATTTGATCAGATAGCCGGTTTTTGTAATACGGTACGTCATATCCAGATCGTCCCCTCCCAGCGGAAACGGAAAATTGACCTCAAACATCCCCACTTCCAGTAAAACCCGCCGGTAGAAAGAGACATTGTTACCGATTGTCCACGCATTGTAGGGGAAACGCTCCGCAAAGGAAAAGGAATCCAGATACGTCGTCTGCTCTACAACCTTCCACCACCAGCTTTTATGTCCCACAAACCGTGTCAGACCGAATACGCCGCCCAGGCGTGATTCCTTCTCAGAATCCGAACAGTTCCCCTGTGAGAAATCTGAATTGCCTGTTACGGAGCAGTCTTCTCTGTCCTTTAAATATGTCTCCGCGTGAAAGCGCAGCAGTCCTTTTTCCGCCGCCACATCAGAATCCAGGAAGAGCACAACCTCATACTGCGCCTTTTCAATCCCGAGATTCCTCTTTTTCCGGACACTGACTTCGCCCGGGAAAAATTTCGCATCATATTTCTCACAGAGTGTCCGGATCGCGGCCGCTTCCTCCTCAGATCCGCTGTTAACTACCAATACCTCTGTTTCACCGTACGGATAACTCTCCCGCTCCGGCATAAGGCTCACAAGCAGACGCTCCACCAGATTCACCCGGCCGCTGGTCGGCGTCACGATGGAAATATTTAAACTCTGATCCATTTTTGTACCCTCATCATCACATCTCCTGATCCAGTAGAAACATGGTAACCTCTCCGGTACACAGGTACCAGCAGTCGCTGCAGTCACAGTTCATCATCCGCTCCCGCGCCGCCTGAAAATCCTGACTGTTCCAGATCTCCCGCAGAGACTTTTCCCGAAGACTGCCGATCGGCTTATAATAACCGTCCCAGCAGCAGTGCACATTCATGTATGCGTCAATAAAAACATTCGTATAGCCGATCAGACAGCGGTAATCCGTCGGAACCCGCAGATCCTTCAGGAAGAAATCCGGCAGATGCGCGATAAACCCTTCGGAATTTGCGATCAGCATGCCTTCCCGCTTCATCCGCAGCAAAGTCCCTGTCAGGGTATAAATCTCCTCCGGATCCGTAATCCGCAGATCATTCGGAACAGATGGATTGAAATGATGATACGGACTGATCTGTACATAAATCCCGCGGCTTGTCATATATTCTACAAATCCCGGCAGCTCCTTCGCGTTATTTTTCGTGAGCACTGCCGTCATATGAATATGGGCGTCACCGTATTTCTCCCTCATGGCGACAGCGGCATCGATTCCCGCCATCGCGTCGGAAAAAGCGGCGCCCCGCTGTTTGTTATAAGTCTCCGGATCAAGGGAGTCAAAAGACATGATGATATACCGTAGTCCTGCTTTCCCGAGAGAATCCCATCGTTTGGGCAGCAGCAGACCGTTCGTCATCAGTACCGGCGTAATCCCTTCCGCGATCAGCGCCTCAACAATCTGTTCTATATCATCGCGAACCAGCGGTTCTCCTCCGTTGATGGAAACCGCTGTCACATTCATCTCTCCCGCTTCATGTATGACATCCAGAAGCTTTTCCAGACTGATATCATTTTTTTCCTCATCCTGATTGGAGTACGCATGAGAACAGTACGCGCAGTTTGAATTGCACCGGTTCGTGATCTTCATCATCATGTATTTCGGCCCGAGAGGCGCCCTGTGCTCCTGTATACACTGCCTGACCTCCTCGCGCATGCCCTTTTTATCGCTGTCCCCGAACAATATCTTCTCGATATCATAGACAGCACTGAACAGATTATCCTTCATTTCGTATCCTCTTTCTCCTCATTTTTATCCGGTCGCTCACGATGCGCGCGGGAAATCTCAGCCGTCGAACCGTCGGTACGGCAAGAAAAACAGCCCAGGCTGCCAGAAAAATTCCCCATCTGACATCGCGGCAGCACAGTATGACCGCAAATAAAAGCGGCAGATAATTGTTATAAAAATCCTCCAGCGGCATCTGGTCAAAGGAATACAGGCCGCCATGACCGAATACCGCACAGCTTCCTCTCCAGCGAACCGCAAAAAGCAGCAGATATACCGGAATAAACAGCATGGTCCAATGATACCTGCGGCAAATTTCTGACATCAGAACAGCTGATAATACCAGTTCCGCAGCAAAGGAAACCCGGATCAGGACAACCGCCCGCTTCTGATGCCGCAGGGCAAAAGTAGTCACACCTGTTTTCCGGTCATTTTCCGCATCAATGTACTGGTGTACCAGAATATACCGCACGCCGATAAAAAAACCGAGCAGCACCCACAACCAAAAAAAAGATCTGCGGAAACTCCCATCAGAAGCGGAATCAGGAACAGAGGAAAACAATGCTGCGCCGTGGACGATACCAGCCATCCCCATATTCCCCGCTCCTTAAACCGCAGCGGCCTCGCAGAATAGAATGCGCCGAAAAAATAAATAACCGCCAGCCAGAGCACCGTGAATCCGCTGTGGGAAATCACCAGCACGGACAGACATCCAGCCGCTGCAGACAGGACAACCATCAAAAACGCCGCCTGCCGGGGTATTGCGTGCATGACCTTTTTCTTTCCGGCCAGCCGGTCAACCTCCAGATCCGAATAATCATTGATCAGGTAGCCGAATGCCAGAAACAGACAATCAAACACAGTCAGCATCACGACCGCGCAAAGCTGCTGTCCGGACCATATGCCATTTGTCAATATCAATATATATAAAGCCGGCAAAATCAGCAGGGGTATCTCGGAATCATACCACTCGCCCACCCGGAACAGCCGGCAGACGGTCTTACGTTTTGCTATCATATGTTGTCAATTCCATCTGTCTCATCTCAAATCGCATGTGTTTCATTTCTGCTTCACAGAAGCCAGCGCCAGTGTCCGGTTCATCACATAAGAGCACCGGTCACAGTACGCCGGAACCTCCCCCGCATAAAACATCTCTCGCATCTTCACCTGCGCCGGCGTATTATACAGCTCATCATCTGCCAGTTCGAAAAGGTTTCCCGTCTTTTTCATGGTATTCATGCAGCAAACATAAATGTTTCCCTGCAGATCGATATTCGTGCGTCCCAACAGAGAATCACACATCCCGTCACAGGTGTATATTCCCGACCTGAGCTCCGGATCATCAGCAAAAAGCGGCACAGCGTTATAGACCATACGCCTCTGCTCCTGCGGAACAAACAACGGCTCCGCCTGAAACGGCAGCTGTCCCGCCCGAATCCGCTCCTGCTGCGCCGCTTCCGGCGACGGCTCATCCAGAAGCCATTCCCGCGGATAGCAAACCGAGATTCCCAGCCGTTCTCCCAGCTCCGCCGCCTGTCTCAGATAAACGGAAGTAAGATTCGGATAATGATGCAGGCAATCCCTGTCATTATTCAATACCGGATGGCTTCCGAGACGGTTCAGGCTGATCTGGGAACATCCCCAGTCATGAGCAAACTGAACCATTTGCGGCAGCTGTTCCACATTCTGCCTCATAATCACGGCTTCCATTGTGAGATCCATGTCCGGAGCCTGTGTCCTCAGTTTTTCCAGGTTCTTTAAAAATGTATCAAAATTCAGGCCGGGGCGTATGCCCTCATACACTTCCTTCGTGACGCCGTCACAGGAAATATGCAGATGCTCCATCACCGGAATCAGCTGTTTCAAAAGATCATCCGGCAAATAGGACAGGTTGCTGTTCGTCGTAACCTCAATCTCATATTTCCGATATATTTCCAGCAGATCTTCCAGTCCGCGCGTCATCAGCGGTTCCCCGTATCCATGAAGGATCATCACCTCACAGGAAGGAAGAAGCGACTGCATCCGCTCTATCATCCGTTCTGAAATATGCATCGCACCTGTATTACCGTAAATCGCGTGTCCGCACATGATACAGCGTGCATTGCAATAGGACGTATGTTCCAGCTGTATATGAATCGGAAGTGAGCGCGTAACCGGATTGCGGAGCAGGTATCCCTGCAGCATCCGGAAACGATTCGCCTCCTTATGCCATCTCCAGTTCGTGCAGTTTTTTAATTTTTTATTCAGGATATGCTCGGAATCCGGATCCCAGACAGACAGAATCGTTCCGCAGACAGGAAAACAAACCTCCGTGTAATGATTTTGAAACAGGAACTTCAATATCTCCGTATCAGACGGATCCAGAACCAGAATTTCACCGTTCAGATTGCTTCCCCGCAATGTCTGAATATCTGACAGATACTCACAATTATTCAATACCTCATGAATATGGATATCTGTCTCTCTCATAGAAAGAAGACGCGAAATCATCTCTTCGCTGCCATAAATCATCATAACCCGTACTCTCCCACTATAGTTTTATAAAGCCATCTGTCTGTTAACGACACGAAAGGAACTATATAAAGTCGATTGCAGTTCTGCAAACTCTTAAAATTGACGGCACTTTCATGAAATATATCGGAAATCCCACACGTTTTCCCAATCCGCAAATACACGAAATTCCGGCCAGGCAGTGAGAATCGCAAGCCGGTCACAATCCCCAATCATGCGGTTCAGATCACCCGGACACTCTACATCCAGATCCTTATAATGACGCAGAAACTCGTTCTCCGCCATCGGATCATAGGCCATAATCATCGTAATCCCCCGCCTTCTGAGACAGGCGATCAGCTTCGCCGCGGGAGTGTCTCTCACATCATCCGTAAACGGCTTAAACGCCAGGCCAAGGATTCCGATCCGGACATCGGATCCGGCTCCCGCCAGCAGACGGTCGCTCAGAATCTCCGGCATATTCCGGTTCGTCCGGATCACCGCATCGAGAAGCGGCATATCCGCTCCTGCCCGCTCTCCGGCACAAAGCATTGCCTGCGTATCCTTCGGCAGACAATAACCGCCGTACCCGCAGCCCGGATAGACATAAGAAGACATGGTATTCTGTTCCCACCGTCGATCCTGATGCAGGATATGAAAGGCACGCCCGATCTCAATATCACCGATCTGTGCCGCAGCATTCGCCATCTCATTAGAATAACTGATCATGGCAGCCAGCATCGAATTCGAGAGATATTTAATAAACTCCGCTGTTGTGGGACTGACCCGCTCCGCCGGCGCGTCAAAATCCCGATAAACCGCAGAGACCGTCTCAAACCCACGATCCGTCTCAGCGCCGATCACCAGACGGTCTGCCTGCATGAAATCCTCCCAGGATCTGCCTTCGCGCAGAAACTCAGGGTTGTTCGCCAGTTCCACATCCCGGCCGGGTACAAGTCCCGCCGCGCAGACAAAAGGACGGACACGGTCGCGCATCGTTCCCGGCGGAACTGTCGATTTGATAACCAGAACCGGTACTTTCTCCGGATAGTGATTGTCTTCGGAAAAATATGATTTCCCTGACGGCAAAAGCGACAGCGTTTCCTTTAAAGCAGCGAATAAATAAACCAGATCCGCACCGCCATTCTCTCCCACCGGTGTGCCGACACAATAAAACACACAATCACTTTTCCCGGCGCATCCGCGCTGATCCGCCCGAATGAACAGTCTGCGGTTCAACTGCCGCTCCAGCTGCTCCTGCATCCCCGGCTCGTAAAAAGGAATGTGACCGCCCGCAATCTGTTCTCTTCTCAGATCATCCTTCTCTATACCATAGACTTCATGTCCCTTCACGGCAAACCCGAGAGCCGCCGTAAGACCCACAAAGCCCAGTCCGACTACTGTAATTACCATGCCCATTCCTCCTCGAGGGAATCTCTGTACTCCAGAAAAAAGTCCAGAAAACGCTCCATGCCCTCTTCCGTAGAATAAGCCGGTTCGAAATCCAGAATCTTTCGGGAACGGGTCAGATCCGGACAGCGCCGACGGGGATTATGCGTCAGATAATCCGGATCCTCCGATGTACAGAACGTCACGCGCCCCGGGTAGTCGAGCTTTTCTCTCCCCACCTGCGCAAACAGCTCTGCAAACTGAAGAATCGTCAGCTCCGGTGCGTCCGCACCGATATTAAATACATCAAATGCCCCATGGGCTGCAGCCTTCAGAATCCATGTGACCGCGTCTGAGACATAACAAAACGTCCGGGTAGGCGTTCCGTCCGAGTAGATCGGAATATCCTGCCCAAGCACAATTGCCTTCGCACAGTCCGCGGGAATCCTGCCGTCGTTTAATTTCATACCCGGACCAAACACATTGAACGGCCGCAGTATTACACAGGGAACCTGATATTTTCTCGCATAAACTTCACATAAAGTCTCGGAAAAACGCTTTGCCTCATCGTAACAGGCTCTCGGACCGACACAGCTCACCTGTCCCCACTGCGTCTCACGCGTGGGTATCTGGTCATCATCAGGCGAACCGTAAATCTCACTGCTGGAAAAATAACAGAATGTCCGTATCTGCCTGCCGCGCACATAATCCAGAAGATTCCGGCAGCCCCATACATTGGCATCCATCGTCGCCAGCGGATCCTGCCGGTAGGACACCGGAGAAGCCAGCGAGGCCATATGAAAAATATGCGTTACCTCATCCATCCCGTCCACAGAACCTAAATCAACCGCCGCGATATCCTCCTGATAAAACTCAATCTCCCGGCTTTGCACCAGACGGCGCAGCCAGTTCGGAAAGCCCAGACAGCAGTTATCTATCCCTATAATTCGTTTCGCCCCTGAATACTTAACCAGATAATGCATCAGTTCATATCCCAGGGACCCGGCACATCCGGTCACCAGAATCACACCATCCTGATAAAAACACCTCTCCGCATCGCTCAGCGAATCACGGATATGCCTGATATCCTCTTCTAACATTTTCATCTCAAAAATCTCCCATAAATTACAGCAACTGATTTTATTCTACAGGATACTGCATTTCCGGTCAAGAGCACAATGCCGAAAAAACAACAGTAAGATGCTTTCTGTGGTATAAACATGATGACTGACACTTTTCAAGCGATCGTTAATTACACAAACAAAATCGTCCGATATCGGACTTAACACATAAATCCGGCATCGGACGGTCTTTCATTGTTACCTGTCAAAATGATGATGTTAATGAATCTCTTACAGTCCGATTCTCGACTTTGATACCCGCCAAAATACAAAAATAAATCACCTTCTCCTGCGTCTGCGGCGGAACTGGCTCAGGAATATTCCCAATGCCAGGACAAAAGCCAATATGAAACCAAGCACTCCAAGCGCCGGAATTCCCAGAAGCTTCGGCTTCATGTCCGTGGTACAGATAATACTGGAACCGATCAGCAGCCCCGCGATCAAAAATCCCATGACCAGTTCACGCACCAGACGGTCCAGTGTCTTTGCCAGATCATCCGTGGAATGCAGATCAAGATTTATGCGCATCTGTCCCTTCATATAAGTGCGAAGCATATCCGAAAGATATCCGGGTATTTTTATGCCCTTTTTCACAGAGCGGTATAACTCTTCACTGTTTTCCCGCAAAGCTTCCTTTATATCAAAATCCCTCAGGCGGTCATTTTTTATGCGTGCAGCCGCCACCTCAATCACATTTGTGTCGGGAGCGATCTCTGCAATAACGCCCTCTATCGTCGTGAGTCCGCGCACCAGCATTGTCATATTCGACGGCATAGATACCCTGTTCGCTTTCATGATATCCATCAGGTCCTGCATCAGCGTACCCATATTCAGTTCACCGAATCCGGCCGCGCCGTATTTCGTCAGCCAGTCGCTGATATCCGAGTAAAGCAGCTTCTGATCCGGCCTGGTGCGAAACTCACCGATGGAAAGAACCGACTCCACGATACTGCTGATATCATGTTCGGCGATTCCCTGAATAACATTCAGGAGCACTGCCTGATACCGGGAACTGAAACGCCCCATCATTCCCATATCCATCCAGATGATCTTTCCGCCCCGGATACGCAGATTGCCCGGATGGGGATCCGCGTGAAAGAAACCGTCATCCGAAATCTGCTTGACATAATTATCTGCCATCTTGATACCGATCTCATCCAGATCGTAACCGGCAGCCAGAAGGCCTTCCCTGTCATCCACACAGATGCCGTCGATATATTCCATCACCAGAACCTGCATCGTCGTATATTCACGGTAAAGAACCGGACTGCCCACAAAAGCAACATCCCGGTTCAGCTGTGCAAATTCCTCAATATTAGAAGCCTCCGTCAGGAAATTCATCTCCTCCTGCGCTACCATCCAGAGCTGATCCAACACCTGCCCCATATCCACCAGTCCGCTCATGTTAATCGGAGGCATCAGTTTGATGGTACGGCGAAGAAACCTGATATCGGCAGACATGGTCTCGTAGATGCCCCTGCGCTGCACCTTCACCACCACATCCTCACCGGTTTTCAGCTGCGCACGATGAACCTGTGCAATGGACGCCGAGCCGATCGGCTGCTCCTCGAATTTCGCAAACACCTCCTCCGGAGCCCGGCCGTAAGATTCCCTGATGACCTCCTTTACCTCCTCCAAAGGCATTGGTGTCACATCCGAGCGAAGTTTCATAAACTCATCGCAGATATTCTTCGGAAACATATCCGACCGCATAGACATGATCTGACCCAGTTTAATATAAGTCGGCCCCAGATCCTCCATAATCTGACGCAGCTTCTCCGGTGTCACGCCCCGGGCGATATTATGTTTGCGTATGACAGCCAGAATCTCCCTGAGCCGCTTTCCGGTAGGTTCGTTGTTTTCGTTGCTCATAATTCCATCCCTGACAATCATAATATGGTTAACACGCCATGAAACGACAGCATTTATCCGTATTCATGACGTGTTAACTCCTTACTCTCTGTGCAGCCTGTCCTTTAGTAACTGCCGTGAAATTTCATAATCCCTATTTTTCAATAACCTTTATGATTCTTTCTCCGGTTCATCCGCAGCTTCTTCCGTCTCATCCATAGCTGCCAGCTGCTCCTTCAGTTCCGCAATCTGTTCAGGTGTCAGGCCGTCCAGCATCTCCTTTACGTCAGTCTCTTTTTCTTTCCGGACGGTCTGCTTAACATTATGCTTCAGCTCCTCATTGAGCACCTTCCCCTGCTCCACGGTAAGCTCGCCCTTTGCCACAAGCTCATCCAGAATCTCTTTTGTTTTTTCCGAAGTCGTCGCTGCGGCGCCGATCCCCGCCAGAAGAATTTTTTTCATGCTGTCACTGAGTTTTTCCATGATGTTTCTCCTTTCGCAAAGTTATTAGGTATTTATATTATAAAAAAATTTTTGTAAAGTGTAAAGCTTTATTCCGTCCGCAGCGCCTCGACCGGATCACTTTTTGACGCCTTCTTCGCCGGCATCATCCCGCTTAAGAGTGTCAGCGCAACACTTAAAAGAATCAATATCACCGCATATCTGAAGGGAAGATGTGCGCTCAGTTCCGTAATCCCCGCGTAACTGTGTATAACCATATTGATCGGCCGGATCAGAATCAGCGTCAGCACAATTCCCAGCAGACCCGCAGCAAGTCCGATAATACCGGTTTCCGCGTTAAATACCTGCGAAATATTGCGCCGGGAAGCTCCGATCGCGCGCAGAATACCTATCTCCTGTTTCCTCTCCAGCACACTGATATAAGTGATTACCCCGATCATAATAGAAGAAACCACCAGAGAGATCGCCACAAACGCGATCAGCACATAGCTCAGAATATTGACAATCTCCGTCACCATGGACATCATGCTTCCCACCGAATCCGAAAAAGTAACGACTTTATCATCGTCACCTGCAGCCTCCATCTGATCATTATAATCATTCAGGATCTCTATGACCTTATCTTTGCTCTCGAAATCCGTTGAATAAATACTGATACTCTCCGGCGAGCTGAAATCCGTGTAGCCAAGGGCCGCCAGATTATCTTCATACGTCGTACTGCCGGAGGATGTCAGCGAAGAAAGTATATCTGATAAATCCGAGATATCCATGTCTACGGTAAATGCGCTGATCAGGGCATCCGTGTCAATGCTCACGGCATCTGCCAAAGCTGTTCCGATGCTGCTCATATTCTGACTCAGCTGATCCTGAATCTCCCCGCTGATCTGTGCGGTCAGCTGCTGCACTGCCTGAGAAATCTGACTCTCCAGCTGTGCTGACAGGCTGTCAACTGCCGATGCTGCGGTCTCTTCCATATAACGCTGCAGCGCCTCGGAAATCTGCGTTTCCAGACTTTCCGTGTCAATCATATTTACTATTCCGCTCGTCAAAATCTCCTGTGCGGCATCCGTCTCCATATACGCGGCAAAATAATCACCGATCTTAGCCGGATCCGGCATATCGCTGTGAGATGCGGCATAGGTCTGATAACCGGCCGTCAGATCAGAAACCAGATCGCCCAGCTGTTCCTGAGAAACCGTCACATCTGACATATCAAACTGAAGATTTTCATCAGCCCAGACATTCATCAGATTCTGTGCCCGCTCCGTCAGCAAATATTCATTCAGATAATTTTCCATTTCTGAAATATC
>Ga0192240_10217_pt1 | contig 26647 bp, 19 predicted proteins | sample Koala_Koa27_H3_FD_131237 | JGI IMG/M metagenome (GOLD analysis project Ga0192240, IMG submission 131237) | Enriched cells from koala feces incubated with labeled cellulose particles, San Francisco Zoo, California, United States - Koala_Koa2-7_H3 ...
AAGCAAGACTACAAGAAGGCTTTCTACTGGTATAACGAAGCGGCCAAACAGAATTACAGCGATGCGTATTGTGAGTTGGGAAACTGTTACAGCAACGGAGAAGGCGTAACGCAAGACCTTACTGAAGCTGCCTACTGGTACCGCAAGGGAGCCGATGCCGGCGACGGAAATGCGCAAAACAACCTGGGGAACTGTTACCTGACAGGCGAGGGAATTACCCGGAACACCGAGAAAGCCTTTTACTGGTATGGCAAGGCGGCCGAACAAGACAATCCAGTCGGGTTGTGTAACCTGGGCTATTGCTACTACAAAGGCCGTGGAGTAACCCAAAACTACAGTCAGGCACTGAAATACTTCCGCAAATCGGCGCAACAAGGTACAGCCCTTGCCCAATATTACATGGGAGAATGTTACTACTATGGACGGGGTGTGGGCAAAGACTACGCCGAAGCTGTCCCAAACATACATGGGTCAATGTTACCAGACTGGACAGGGATTTTCCATTCACTACGACTAAGCCGTATCGTGGTATCGCAAGGCAGCCGAACAGGACAATGCCGAAGCTCTGTTTTCGCTGGGCTATTGCTACGAATACGGGCAGGGGGTGGAAGAAAACCAGGACGAATCCATCAAGTGGTATCAGAAAGCCGCCAATCTGGGACATAAAAAGGCAAAAGAAGAGGTAGATAGTTACTACATGATCATGCAAATGCTCTACGATGAATGACGAAACAGCATTAAGAAAAGGTTAATATAATTGTTTGTAACGGGTTTGCCGGCGGTTGGTCCGTAGGCAGACCCTTTTTTATATCCGTACACACCGAAGTTGACAAAATGATGCGTTCCGCCCCTTTTTGCTGACACACCTGTCTGCAAAAAAACACCTTCCAGCCGCACGACTCACCGGATTTCGGCATAAACATGCAGAAAACAGGGCATTTTGAGGAATAGAAACCGCATACCTATGCAAAACAACCCCGACAGCGGCAAGAAGGCAACAGGTAAGAGCCGTGCTTCGGACAGGTCGGAAGGAAAGTTGCAACAGGTTGGAAGCAAAGTTGCAACAGGTTACCACCGGAAAAGGGTCGGAAAAACGGCGTCCAAGCGGCTTTTTCAACCTGGAATTTTTGTAAGGATTTCGCTATTCCGTTATCGGACAGCAAGATGAGCCTCACACGCTTCAAAATTTCCGGCCGCACGTACCTTTGGCCGGAAAGAAACGATTCTCGCGGGCTTTATTTTTCAAAGTGACAGTTATTTGACATATTTCCGTATTTTTGCCAAAAGACATAAACCACAACCTTATGAAACATCCAAAATCATTCTTGATTGCCGCGGCACTTCTGACAGCCGCACTCCCGTCTGCCGCACAGGAAATAAAAACCGCATGCGGGGAATACACTTACGAAGTTTCCAAAAGCACGCCACGCATGGTGGCCATGCGCATCGCCCTGACCAAAGCCCGCGTACAGGCCATGGCCAACGCCTTTGGCTCAAGCACCACGCAGACCGACAGCCTGACGAACCAAAACGGGGAAGAAGGGGCAGAGCAATCCATCTCTTCGACGACCACCGTCAACATAGAGGGCGAATGGATTGCCAACGAAGGAGAACCCGAATACACTTTCGAGACGGACGAAGAGAAAGGCACGCTCCGCGTCACCTGCCGCATTTGTGGCAAGGTACGGAAAAAAGCCGAGTGACCGCCTACCTATCCGCGGGGCCAGTGACGGTAAAACTCCTTGACCAGGTTGCAGACCACCGCCAGGTCGGTGGTGCCCGTGTTCACCAGCAGGTCGTAGTGATGCGGGTCGCCCCACTTGCGGCCGGTGTAATACTCGTAGTGGGTGATGCGATTGTGGTTGATGCGTTTGATTTCGGGCAGTGCCTGTTCGGGCGAAAGGCCATACTCCTCGGTGCAGCGCCGCACGGCGCTCGCCTGGTCGGAGTAGCAGAACACCTTCAGCACGTTGGGACGATCTTTCAGCACAAAGTCGGCACAACGTCCCACGATGATGCACGGCCCCTTTGCGGCCAGTTCCTGCACGATATGGCTCTCGGCCACAAACAGCACGTCGTCGGGCGACAGGCTGTGTTCCAGCGAGTTCTTGCCGCTTTGGGCAAAGATGCACTTCAGCCAGAACGAGGGGATGGACTGTTCGTTCTTCAACACGTAGTCCTCGTCCATCCCGCTCTTTTGCGCCGCCAGGCGGATGAATTCGCGGTCGTAGAGCTTCAGCCCCAGGTCGCGGGCCAGCATTTCGCCAAGCAAGTGTCCGCCGCTGCCGTATTCGCGGGCAATGGTGATGATTTTGTATTCTTCACCGGATGCCGGCACGGTTGCTGCTGCTTCGCCGACTTTAATCCAATCGTCGAGCACCCGATAATAGGGACTGATGAAGTGCACAATGGGGCCCACGACAAGCGCCGCCACTACCGTACCCTCGCGCACGCCGTACACTCCATCCATAAACACCAGGGACAACGTGCAGGCCAACACCACAAGCGTGACGTCGAAACCCAGCTTCACGTAGCCGAACTCCTGGCGGAAACGCTGCGCAATGACTTTGACAAAATACTCGCCCGAGACCATCGCCACCCCTACCTTTACCTCGAGGGCAATGCCCACAGCCAGAATGATACAACCCACCACCAGGCTGAGCAACTGGATGAAGTAACCCACAGGCTGAAGCCAGCGGAGCATGTTCATGGAGCAGTCGATGAACAGGCCGAAACAAAGGGAAATGGGAATTTGCAGCAGGTAGGTGCGAAGGTCGGACTTAAGCTCGCGGCGGGTCATCAGAAACAATTCGCACAGCACGAAGAGCAGGTTGAGCAAGATGGTCCACTGCCCCATCGTCCACACGGTGCACATGCTCAACACATAGGTGACACTGGTGATGGGCGACGTGCCCAGCAGCGCCTTCGTGATAAAGGCAATGCCGAAGGCGTTGATAAACAACGAAACGACAAAGAGCACATAGCGCCTGAAAAGATATTTGTCCATAACGAATACATACCTCGGTTAAACGGCTGCGAAGTTCGCGCCATTTTTCCGATTGGTGTGCATAAAACAGCAACCATTCTTGGTTAAAAACGAAACACCGCTTATTTTTGTACCACAAACCTGCCCCCCTATGGAACTTTCACTGATAGCACACCTGGAAGCCGAAAAAGGAACGGTGCACGACGTGGCCTGCCACGCCGCAAGCGGACGCGTGAAACTGAAACTGGAAAACGGCTTTTTCTTTGTGTTGGTAACCAAAGGAACCGTTACCCTGTCGGATGCCTACCACCCTTACAACGTAAGAACGTCCGGCCTGGCCATACTTACTCCAAGCATCACCGCCACGCTGTGCAGCAACGACCCGCATTTCAAGGCCACACTGTTCTACATTGTGCCGCAATACTTCGACAGCCTGCCCGACAGCCACCCGCTTTACAGCCAGCTTTCACCTTTCCTGTCTGCCTACCGGTTGCCGGTGGTAGGCTTGTCGAATGCCGAGTGCGACTACCTGCAAAAGACGTTCGCCCTGTTTGCAAACAACTTGTCGGACTTCCGGTTCTACCGCAACGGTATGGTAAGGCAGTTGTGCAGCTTCCTGCTTTTGCAGACCACCGACCTGCTATGCCGCCACACGCAACCCGAATCGCTCTGCGTCAGCCGCTCCAAAGAGCTGTTCCGCGAATTCAAACGGTTGGCAACGACACACTACCGCCGGCACCACACTATTCCGTTCTATGCCGATATGCTGCACGTGACGCCCACCTACCTGTCGCGCGTCGTGAAACAAACCACCGGACGCACGGTGCGCTTCCACCTCTCCGAACTGCTTTGTGCCGACGCGCGCCGGCTGCTGGAGTGTACCGATATGGACATAAAAGAAATAGCCAACCTGCTCGGATTCTCTGACCAGTCGGCTTTTGCCAAGTTCTTTGTAAAGAAAACCTCCCTCTCTCCGCTGAAGTACAGAAACGAAAGGAAATAATCCCGTCAGTAAGACACGCTCACGGCAATGCCGGCCTCGCGCACCAGCGCGGCAATGCGGTCAAGCTCTTCGTGCGTGGCTTTGGCCAGGTCGTGGTCGGGAGTCTCGCGGTCGATGGTGTAAATCATCACCTGGCGTGGAGCTATCTCCCTGACTTTTTCCAACCAGGGAAGCACGTACTTGTCGGAGGTGTTGTCCAGGTCGCGACCCTCGTAACTGCCTTTCAGAAACATGGTCTGAATGATGCAACGGCCCTTGAAAGCCTTCATTCCCTCAATGATGTCATTCACCGAGTAACGGCCTGTGGGGCGGTCGAGGGCATGGATGTATTCCTCGTCCACGGTGTCGAGTTTCAGGATGTTGTTGTCGATGCGGTTCAGCGCGTCAAACACGGCGGGTTTATGAATAAAGGTGGAATTGCTCAGCACGCTTACTTTGGCCTGGGGGAAATACCGGTCGCGCAAGGCCAGCGTATCGTCGATGATTTCGGGGAACTGGGGATGGGCGGTAGGCTCGCCGTTGCCGGCAAAGGTCAGCACATCGGGAGCGGGACCGTTCTGTTGCATGTCAATCAGGCGGGCTTCCAGCGCGCGGCGCACTTCCTCGCGCGTGGGACGGGGCGACTTGGGGCGGAAATCCTTGTTGAAACCGCACTCGCAATACACACAGTCGAAAGTACATACTTTGCCATCGCCCGGCATGAGGTTGATGCCCAGCGACACCCCGAGTCTGCGGGAATGTACGGGGCCGAAGATGGGAGAAGGATAGATGACGGTCATACGCTTTTATTTATAAGTTTATAAGTTCTTAAGTTTTTGAATTTAAGCTATTAAGTTATTGAGTTTATAAGTTTTTGAGTTTCTGGACGAGGGTAAAGCAATCACTTTTCAACTTACAAACTGAAAAACTGAAAAACCAAAGAACCAAATACGTCACAAAGGTAACTAAAACTTCAGACGCAGTTACACCTGCAAGTCCATCTTTTTGCTGCCTTGTATCAATTCGTTGCCCGAACCTATCTCGTCCCTGTCCAGGTAGACGGTTTGCCCCAGCTTGGCGAGCAGCATCAGGTGTTCGCCCCAATCGAAACGCACATGTGCCGACCAGCGTACCCCCTGTCCCGAAAATGAGGGTGTGTAGAAGGTATAGAGCAATCCTTTTTCGTAGGCATACACACGCGAGTCGTAATCGTCGGTACAGAAGTAAGTGCCCTGCAAAGTAACGGACAACGGGAAATCCGGCAACGCGTAACCGCACAGCTGTGTGCACTGCCAGCCCTGCGACGCCTGCCTGTTGCGGGCATGGAAGTGGTTGTAGTCGGCCGTGGTGCGCAGCATCCAGGCACCCGGTTCATAACTGAGCCGGTAACGTACCCGGTGGTGATGGATGGGAAGGATGACGGCTCCACCCGTACCGGTTTCGTCGCGCTCCTTGCGTTTGTACCGGTAGTTGGCATACATGCTGACTGTGCGCGAAGGCGTATAGGTCGCCTGAAACCGTCCCTCCCACCCTTGCGAAGGTTTGCTGATGCGGTATTTCCACCACGGAAAAGAGAAGAAATCGAGCGAGCCGAAAAAGCGCCAGTTATCGGAAGGAGCGACTTCGGCTGCCATGTACCACCCGTTTTCATTCTGGGGTGTACTGCTTTCGCCAAACGAACGGGCAAAGAAAGCCCAGTAATCGTGTGTGTACAGGCGGTGCACCAATTGGAGGCGATAGCCGGAGCCAACGTCCCATTGCAAACGGTTGAGCAGGGCATATCCATGCTTCCCCTTGGCTGCCTCGCCTGCAAGACTCAGGCGTCCCAGGCGGTAGCGGTAGTCCACCCCCACGTTGTAAAAGCGGTTGCCCTGCAAATTATACTTGGCATAGGTACGGAGCTGCGGGGTATAGTCGCGGTCGAAGAAATAATAGATGCCTGTCATTCCCAGCTTCAAGGCGTTTTTCTCATAGGTCAGGTTTCCACCGGCCAGCTGGAGGGTAAAGGCATCCGCCTTGCCGGCTTCCCGTTGTGTGCGGTGCAAGCCGGTCTTGTCGATGGAAGTGATGGTACCCTCCTCCACTACCCCGTCCATGCGCCGGTGCGAATAAAAGGCCGCGGCCGACAGGCCGGGCATTACCCCGACTTGTGCCGCCACGCCGCGGAAATAATTGTACTCGTCCGTAGAACCGTGCTTGCGGATGCTGTTTCCACCCGACCGCAACGTGGCGAGCGAAAAGCTCTTGCCTAGCCCGAACGCATTGCCCAGCACCAGTCCCTGGCCGAAGTCCAGGCGGTAAGTGCCCAGCGCCAGGGTTTGCAACCGACCCATTCCACGCAACACCAGGTAATAGGAATAATGGTCGTACCCCTTGCGGTCGTGCAGGGCAAAGAACGGTTCGCCGGCATCCTTCTCGCCCGCGAAGCCTGTTTCCACAGAATCGCCGTAACGGAAACCGTAGCGCAAAGAATGGTATAGCTTCGGGCCCAGGTAACTGGTCTCGTATCCCCGGCGGGTATAGAAGGGCACATCCAGGCGGGTAAGCACTTCGTGCCGGCCATATTTCGCAAGGGTACGCAGGGAGGGAAAGGACTGGTCTGCATCGTCCACCGGAGCCACACAGACAAAAGGCAACAGGCGGTCGATGACGGCACGGTCCATGCCTTCCACCAGCTGCAGTTCGTAGAGGGTCTGCATCGGGCCGTGAATGTACAAATAAGCTAAGATATTTTTAATTTGTGTGTCGGTAAGAAATGGAAACATTCCAAGCTGTTCACGGGTGGCAGCATTCAGGTTGAGCGGTGACTGCCGGATGCGACCCAGTTCTTCCAGTTCGTCTTCCCAGGCGGAAGGGTCTTCGCTTTCCGACAGAAGCTCTTCCAGGTTTTCTTCCCACAGTTGGGGCAAAGCCTGTTGGGCGCATAACGGCAAAGCGTATAAAAAAGCCAGCAGAAGCACGGATTTTCTGAAAAGACAGGCTGAACAAGCGGTTAACATCGGCCGTATGTGTTTTGTTCGTTACGTAATCGGGAGGTGAAGTTACCTTAAATAAGTTAACAAGTCAAGGAAAAAGCATACAAACGTAAAAACAATTCGGCAAAATGGTGTACTTTTGCCGTATGAACGTCCGGCTTAACATAATCATACTCATTGCTTTCTTTCTGCTTGCTGCCACCTCCTGCCCGGCACAACAGCAGGACAATGCCCCTGCCGGAACGGAAAAGAAACTCTATCTTACGCCGATGACGGTCTATGAAGGCGACACCATCCCCTACGTCAAGCTGCCTACGGTATATGTCTTCAAGCCGCTCAAGTTCAAGAACCGCCGCCAAATGAACCAGTACTACAAGCTGGTGCGCGACGTCAAGAAAGTGTTGCCCATAGCCAACGAGGTGAACCGTGCCATCATTGAAACATACGAATACCTGCAAACCATCCCCGACGAAAAGGCACGCCAGAAACACCTGAAAGCGGTGGAAAAAAGCGTCAAGGAGCAATACACCCCACGCATGAAGAAGCTGACCTTTGCCCAGGGCAAACTGCTAATCAAACTGGTAGACCGCCAAACCAACTCCACGGGCTACGAACTGGTGAAGGCTTTCCTCGGTCCCTTCCGTGCCGGATTCTACCAGGCCTTTGCCGCACTCTTCGGCGCCAGCCTCAAAAAACAGTACGACCCCACGGGCGAAGACGCTCTGACCGAACGTATCGTTCTACTGGTGGAAAGCGGACAATTGTAGTTTTTAAGTTTTTGAGTTATTAAGTTTTTAAGTTGACAAGGGGACGAGTTAACGAGACTACGAGGATTCGCCTTGTGGCCTTGTTAACTCGTCCTCTCGTCAACTCAAAAACCCACCAACTTCCCTTACTCCGGCTGCACCTCTCCGGCCGACGGGAGCTGCTTCCACCCTTCGCCAAAGGTGTCGTAGGCATCGGTCACCACCACAAAGGCGCGCGGGTCGACCTCCTTAATCTTGTGCTTGATGCCCGCCACTTCCTTGTAGCTCACCACCAGAAACAACATTTCCTTGTCGGCCTTCGTATAGAGTCCGCTGCTTTTGATACAGGTAGCCGTACGGTCAAGGTCTTTAAGGATATAATCGTGCAAATCCTTCATGTGCGTGTCGCTGATTACAAAGAGCAACTTGTCGTTCTTTTCGCCGTTGATAACGTAAGCCACTACGCGCGAAGTCACAAAGATGGCAATGAGCGAATAGAACGAAAGATGCCACGAAGGTTGCGCCGCATCGTCGGGGTTGCCGATGCCGAAACCGATGACCAGCAGTCCGAACAATACCACAACGCCGTCTACCAGCAGGATGGCACGCGAGAAGCGCAGGTTGCAGAACTTCTGTAACATCATGGCCACAATGTCGGTACCACCCGTGGTGGCCTGGTTGCGTACCACAATGCCGCTACCCAGTCCGATGACCGCCGCGCCGATAATGGAAGTCAGCATCAGATGGTCGGTCATGTCCATGCAGCCTCCCAGCAGTTGGCTGGGGTCGAGTGCATGGAGTGCTTCTTCCGAAGGATAGGAAATCCACGACAGGAAGTTCATGGCCAGCGGGGTGAACAACGCCGCCACAATGGTACGTGCCCCCAGCCTGGTGCCCAGCAGGATGACGGAAAGAATAAGCAGCGGAATGTCGAACATATAGCCGAACGTACCTACCTGAATGGTGGGAAACAGGTTGTGAAGCACGATACTTGCCCCGTAAACGCCACCCGGCACAATGTTATAAGGATTAATGAAATACACAAAGCCTGCCGCCAGGATGGTGCAGCCCAGGAAGATGTTGAACCAACCGCCAATTATCTTTCTCATAATTTCTATTTTTGACTATTTATGCAGCAAATATACAAAAAAGTATTTTTCTCCCCAATATCCAAGCATGTTTTTAAGGACTTCCCTACCGCCCGTCCCTATTGACGTTTTGACACTTTGCTTTCCCAACCGTCCGAGAATCGCTTGTTTCCGTCCCACCCTGCTGCTCCCCCGAAATTTTGAAACGAAAACCGGTTATCAGGCTGTACGATAAGCCGATAGCGAAATACTTACAAAAAAAATAGCCGGAAAAAAGTCTCAAAACAGCGCTGTTTTGACTTCCGGACGGTGGAAACAGGTTGGAAGCGCGGTGCTGACAGGTCGGAAGTTTGCTTCCAACCTGTTACGAGCAAACGCGGAACCTGTTGCAAGTAACCAACCAACTGTTCACTTTTCCGTTCATAACCCGTTGTTTTTGCATAAAACCGGCATAAAGGCTGAATATTCATCGGATTTTCCACATGTTTATGCACCGTTTTCCACACCGGTTCTCCCCGTTTGTGGATTTCGTAAAAACGGGTTGTCAGCAAAAGGCGGCCAAAACAGATATTTTGAAAGAAAACGGAAGGTTTTGCTGACTTGCCCGTTATTCACACCGGTGCATAACGCTCCGAAAATGTGGATAACCTGTTAGGAAACGATGAATAAACTGTTAATAGCATCGCTTTTCTATACTGATTGTAAGGAGATTAGATATGTTAGTAACGGTTCTGAACAACTGCTTATATCCCGGACCAAAAACGAGTTATCCACCCGCAACTATCCGAACTATTAACCGACAAAAAGACATAAAAAAAGAGGGTATGTCAAAACAAAAGTATCTGAAAGTTTAGTTTTGACACACCCTCATGTGGATAAAGGGCTGAATCCTGCTTACCTTATTTCAGCTTCTTGAACAGGTCCCAAATGACGATACCGGCCGTAACCGACACGTTGAGCGAATGCTTGGTGCCGTACTGGGGAATTTCGATGCAACCGTCGCTGTGGTCTATCACTTCCTGTTGCACGCCTTTTACCTCGTTGCCCATCACCACGGCGTATTTCTTTTCCCTATCCAACACCAGTTCATCCAGCATCGTGCTGCCTTCGGCCTGCTCCACCGAATAGACCGTATAACCCTCGGCCCGAAGGTTATCAACAGCCTGCACCGCGTTTTCAACATACTTCCAATCGACGGTAAATTCGGCTCCCAATGCCGTTTTGTGCATTTCGGGATGCGGCGGACAAGCCGTGATGCCACACAGATAAATGCACTCGATGCGGAAGGCATCCGACGTGCGGAACACCGAACCAATGTTGTGCAGGCTTCGGATATTGTCGAGCACCACCACCAACGGCAGTTTCTCAGCCTGCTTGAACTCTTCCACACTGATGCGGTTCAATTCTGTTATCTTCAGTTTGCGCATACGCTGTAAGTTTTCGGCAAAGGTACGGCTTTCTGTTCACATCCCTGTTGATAACGGTTGAAAACCTGTCAGCAGCGTGCAAAAAGAAAAGGAAAGATTTTGCTTGCACATTTCAAAAGCCTGCCTATACAAGCACCCCTACCAACATTCCAAAAAAACAACGCCCTATTTTTGAGACTTGCGTCCACACGGTTTTCAGCCATTCCAGGCTTGTTGACCGGAAAAACTTATTAACCCGACAGGTTATAAACAGATGGTTAATCATTCAGGATGCCTTCCCGCTATCACACTAACCAACAACCGATAAAGCCCGAAAACCGGAAGTAAATAACCGCACAACAACCTGCACCCTCAACTTAATAACTTCCTGTGCAAGAAAAAGCCCCCGAAACTTCTGCACACTGTTAACAGGCAATCATCATCATCATTTTTTTTCTTCTCAAAAAAGAGAAAGAAATAATAAATATGTGTCTGGTGGAAAAACCTGTGCAAAGCATGGTGTACGGACAGGCTCCGGTACGGAAACAAACATCCCGGACGGTTGCGGCAAAGGTAGGGCAACTGTCCGGGACGTTCAAGAGGAAGTTTTCAACCCTTGTGGGGAATAACTATTGCAGGCGCAGCGATTTCCACGCTTCGGAGCCTATCTGCAACGAAGGCGTCACCGTTGGCGTCTGGCTCTTGCGGTTGATAACGACCGACTGGCGCTTGACTTGTGTTTCTACGTAGTCCGTCAGTTCGCCCAGCGTGATGTCGCCGCGCGTCTCGCGGATTTTCTCCAGCAGGGAGGAGGTGAACCGGCCGGGCCCCTTTTCGTTGTAAGGGAAGGCTGTTTTGTCGCCCTGTGCGGCGCTGAACACGACGGTGTTTCCCGTGGGACGGCCTGACTTGGCTTTTACGACTATTCCGCGAGCCGATACCAGCATGCCGTCGCCGCGTTGTGCCCCGCTGAAGCAGGCATCCATGAAGACGATGACCGAACGTGCCTTCAGCTCGCCCAGTTCCTGGTACAGGCGGTCGAGCGAGAGGCAAGCCTCGGTCTGTGTGCCGTTGGCATCGACCGGAAGGAGGTAGGAACTGCTTCCCGTTTCGTTGGGGATGCCGTGTCCGGCGTAGTAGAACAGTACCTGGATATTGCCTTCGTAGGCATCGGCAATGCTCTTGAGGTCGGCCAGGGTGGTAAGCATCGTGCCGAAAGTGGCGTCGCGGTAGCTGCGGATGTTGGGTTGCGGCAGACCCAGGGTTTTCTGGCAATAGGCTGCGAATACCTTGGCATCGTTCAATGCATGCGGCACGTGTGAAACGTGCTGGTAGTTTTCGTTGCCGATGATGACGGCAAAAGTAGTGGGCGATGATTTTCCGGTTACGGGAATGTCGGTATCCAGGCGGTTGTCGCGGGCGGGGACGGCAGGCTGTGTGGCAGCTACCGTTGTGCGGTTACCGGTATTGGCAGCCGGTGTGTCGGTGCCGAAGTCGAGTTCGGGCAACGGTATGTCTAGTGCCAGGCTGGAGGAAGCCAAGACCGGTGCATCACTTCGCGACTGGTAAGTCTTTCCGTTCACCTTGACGGTAAACGACGAGGCATGCGGCAGGTCGTTGTACACATCCCATACAGGCGTGATGACGGCCTGGCTCCAACCCGATTTCACGGCTGGTGCTTCCGCCAGCGGAACGGCGATGTATTGCTTGTCCATTATCTCTCCGTTGGCGTTCAGGGTTACGGAATACAAGCCCTGGTCGGCGTTGTAAGTGCCCAACAGACCCGTTACCTGGGCATTCCGGTAAGGAGCCAGGTAGGTTTCTTCGGCTTCCTTAATCAGCTGTGCGGTCTTTGCCTTCTGGGCTTCGGGAGTGACGCGGGCACGCCACTGGTCGGTGGTCTCGAATTCGCCTTTCTTGCGCCAGTCCAAAAGCGACCAATATACTTTGCTGTAATAGTTGTAGGTAAATGACTTTTTCAGTTGCTCCATGTCAATGCCTGCTCCGAAAAAGGCATTGACACCCAGGTAAGTCTTTTCGTTGATACCTTGCAGGCTTTTCAGTGCATTGCAAGCTCGGAAAGCATCGTTACCAATGTCTTTCAGGCTGGAAGAAAAACGGATCTGTGATAGTTTTTTGCATTCCTTGAAAGCACCTGAGCCTATCTTCTGAACGCCGGGAGCCTGTACCGAACGGAGGGACGAACAGTAGGCGAAGGTATTTGGGCCCAGTTCGGTGACGTTGGCAGGGAGTTGAATGGATTGTAATGCGGTACAATATTGGAAAGCACCGAATTCAGTCAGATCAATAGATTCACCCTTGCCGGCAGCATCGTTGCTTTCCTGTATGGTGATGCTTTGTAATTTACTACATCTGCCAAAAGCATTTTCTCCGATAGAAACACCTGCCGGCAGACTGACGGTTCTCAGTTCCGATTGTTTGAATGCGTCTTTGCCGATTTCTTTTAGGGAAGCCGGCAAGCTGATGCGCAGGATACCTTCTTCGGCCACATGTGCAAAAACATTTTTTCCAATACTTTTTATGGTTGAAGGAAAGTGCAGTTCTACTTCCTTGCAACCGTTAAAAGCATCTTCGGTAAGGCAAAAACCGGCTTTTTTTAATTCCCTCTGTACAATATAGTTTATCTTTTGATTCGGATGGTCGGGCAATGCCTCTATCTCAGGCAGGTAACAGATGACTTTCCGGCATCCGTAGAAGGCGTCGTTTTCTATCATCGTGATTCCATGGAGGGTAACGGTCAGTTGTGTGCAATCCTTGAATGCGGAATTATAAATGGTCTTGATTCCATTAAGTGTGACTTCCTTCAGATTTTGGCAGCCCTTGAAAGCCTCGATTGCGATTTCCTTCATACTTTTTGGAAAAGTTACTGACTGGAGGTTGGTGCAACCTCTGAATGCCCACAAATCTACCCGTTCCATTCCTTCGGGCAATACCACACTTTGCAATGCCGTACAATTTTCAAAAGCACTTTCTCCGATATTGGTTACCTGGTACGTGTTTTTTCCAATGGTTACGGTAGCTGGAATCTGCAATGTGCCTTGCACGTCTTTCCCTTCTTCCACCTTTACTTTTCCGGGAGCGATGACCTTGTATTTGATTCCATCTATCTTTTTACTTTGTGCGTTCAGATGGTTCACTCCTGTGAATAAAACCAATAAAACGGTTAATAACGTATAAGTCCCTGTTTTCATTGTCTGTATCTTTTTAAACGATTCACTTTGCAAAGGTATTGTTTTTGAGCAAACTAACAGATGATTAAAGCCTGTTTTTTTTCTTTCTCCGGTTGTTGAAGAATATGAACACCTCCCCTACCCTTTTCGCATTGGTTTTACAGAACTTTTGTTTGTAACAGGTGGCGGGTATGTTTCCAACCTGTTGGAACCGTTTGTTCCAGCCTGTTGAAACTCGGGATGTATTCTGATGTTACGTTGGTGCGGTTGGTTTATCAACCTATTGTTGATAAACTGGACTTGATGTTGATAAGTAACAAATAAACGGTTAACAAGAAATGTATAGCTCTATGTATTATATTGTATATAAATGGATTATACCTGTTGATAATTGTTATTGACTATTATGCATTACTTAACATCAATATGTATTCTTAACCGTTATCTATCCGGGTTGTGAACAAACTGCCGGAGACGGATGTACTGGCCTGCCGTTTTGCACACTTTGACAAGAATGCAGTGGATAACTGCCGGGATGCCGAAAGGGCTTTCTTGAAAAAAGCAGTGTAAATCAGCCCTGTTTGTAGCAGGATTTCTGCCAAAGTTATTAACTTTGCAATTATGAATCGGTGTTGATAACAACCCTTGAACAAATAACTAACGATTATGGAGAATCTGATAGAAGCCATTAAGCAACTCAAGAAAGAGAAGAATGCCGTCATCCTGGGACACTACTACCAGCGCGGCGAAATACAGGATATTGCCGACTACGTGGGCGACAGCCTGGCGTTGGCACAATGGGCCGCCAAGACCGAGGCCGATATCATCGTGATGTGTGGCGTGCATTTCATGGGCGAAACAGTCAAGGTGCTTTGCCCGGAGAAAAAGGTACTGGTGCCCGACATGGCTGCCGGCTGCTCGCTGGCCGACAGTTGTCCGGCCGATGCCTTTGCAAAGTTTGTGGAAGAGCATCCGGGACATACGGTCATTTCGTATGTAAACACCACGGCAGCCGTCAAGGCGGTGACCGATGTGGTAGTGACTTCGACCAATGCCCGCCAGATTGTGGAAAGCTTTCCGCAAGACGAAAAGATAATTTTCGGTCCCGACCGTAACCTGGGCAGTTACATCAATGCCGTGACCGGCCGGCAAATGCTGTTGTGGGACGGTGCCTGTCACGTACACGAACAGTTTTCGGTAGAGAAAATCGTGGAACTGAAAAAGCAGCATCCCGGTGCCGTGGTGCTGGCCCATCCCGAATGCAAGGGCGCGGTGCTCAAACTGGCCGATGTGGTAGGTTCTACGGCTGCTCTGTTGAAATATGCCGTGGCTCATCCCGAGAAATGCTACATTGTGGCTACCGAAGCCGGCATCCTGCACGAAATGCAGAAGAAGTGTCCGCAGACCGAGTTCATCCCTGCCCCACCCGCCGACAGTACGTGTGCCTGCAACGAGTGCAGCTACATGCGCCTCAATACGCTTGAGAAACTTTATGACTGCCTCAAGAACGAGACGCCCGAAATTACGGTCGACCCCGAGGTTTCCGCCAAGGCCGTACGCCCCATCCAGCGCATGCTGGAAATATCGGCAGCCTTGAAGCTCTGATAAAGATTTCTTGACAAACGCTTGTTTGTTTGTAAAATTCCCTCTATCTTTGCCGCAAACAAAGTGAGGGAATTTTGTTTTGTATGAAACATCATAGTTATATCCGCTATTCAAAGAAACAACATGTAACGATGTGCAGAAGGACGTAAGTTTCTTCCGCCTGCCTGTCGTATACCTGTTTGTTCTTTGAATTGTTGGACACTCTCCGGCAATTTACGGGCTCGGTGTAGCCGTAAATCACGAGGTCGGAATCTGTTGTGCACTTCGTTCGGGGTGCATTTTCTGTATTCTTTTCTATTGTTAGGGTTCTGCCGCCGGCAGGACTTTTTTATTCACTAAAACATATATAGCTATGATGACAAACCATATCTGTACGCTTTATCGCGGACATTCTTATCAAGTGCCTTCTGTTGTAGAAGGCGAAACGGCCGTTACATTATCGCGGCTTTCTCTGACCATAGGGTCTCAGTGCATAACCTCACAAGTCGATGAACCCTGGCTGTTTGTCGACCGCAGTCAGGCGTTTTCCCTGTGGCTTACCATTGCCAATTCTGACTTTTTTTGCGGAGACGATGATCTGGAACTAACCTTTTACCTGTATCGGGAAGGGCAGTCCGAACCGTTGGCAGAGGCGTCGGCACGCATGTACGAGTTTGATGACTTTGTGCTCGACCTACCTTTCAAGGCCGGTACTTTTTCGTATGGCAATTATTTCCTGTTGGGCAAGGGAGTGGGAGAGATGAACGGCGAACATGCCTTTGAATCAATCAACGGCCATCTCTGTTTTCCGTTTGCGTTGTTGCCCGACGGGAGCAAGATGCACCATCCCATGCCCGTAAGCGCCGAGCTGGTGCGCACTGTGTCGGGCAAGGAAGAGATACTCTTTTCGTCGGCCACGCACGAATTGCGGCTTCGGTTTTCCGAACGGACGGAGGGGCATAGCCGTTTTACGATACATTGTTATACTTCCGGCTGGAAGCTGATGACGTCCGTAGACTGCTTCTTTGCTTCTCCGCGTCGGGCAGACTCTAGAATGACGTTTCGGTTGAATGCGGGGCGAATTTGGTTTCAGGGCGACTATACGGCCGTTCTGTCGCATAACATGGAGCCGTATGCCTTGCTTACTTTCCATTACGACGGGCGGAAGGTGACTTCCGTCTCCTGCCGTCCGCTTCTGCCCCAGGAAGATGCCTGGTGGATTGTGAAGCATCTGGAACAGGAACCTGACAACAAATGGGGTATATCCGTGAGTTCCGTGGTCTTTCGGGTACTATGCTGCGGTTGGTGTCTCTTTCGCGGATGAACGGGTTCAACCGTCAGTGTCGTGCGCATGGAGTGGGTCAGCTTCAGACCGGTGCCTGTCTTTCAGTTTCATCGCCCAACCTGTTCGATGCCCGCCGCCTGGCCTGTCTGTTGCCCCGTTTTCTGGATTTGAAGGTGACTTCGCGCTGTCTGATTGATTGCAGCGATGAAGCCGAGTGGGGAAACGACAAGTTGTGCGAAAACTTTGAGGATAGAGAAGGCAAAGCCTTTGTTTTCTACCACCTGGAAGCCTTGTCGGACGACGATGCCCGGCCGTTGCTCAGCAAGTTGGAACAGGTAGTGGCCGATCGCCGGGTGTTTTCGGTTTTCGTGTTGTGCGGTACGGCCGGTGAATTGGAAGCCTTGTTTGCCCTCTCGCCTACCCTGGCGGCCCGTTTTCCGGCCGAAACCCGCCTGGTTATGCAGGCACCTTCGTGGCAGGAGTTGACCGACCTTGTTTGCTACGAGGTAGAGGATGCCTCTCTTCGTCTGTCGCCTGCGGCCGAGCATGCGTTGGTGCAGCAGATGGAACGTCTGAACGGAACCGGCTGCTTTTCCGGCTGGAAGCGCGAAGATGCCGGTGCGTTTCTGTCGGCTTCGGTAATTCCTGCCATGCAGAAGCGATTGCAAAGGAAGTTTGCGTGTACCGGACGGTTTGCTTCTTCTTCCGAAGTATTGATACAGCCTTCCGACGTGCAGTTGGAGCAGTATATGGCCGAAATCGCTCCGGTTGAAGCACCTGTTGTCGATTTCAGGAAGCAATTCGAGGAAAGCATGCGCCCGCTCAACGAACTGGTGGGCATGAACCGGCTGAAGCAGGATTTGGAGATGCTTTTCTGCCAGGTGTGCTTCAACCGGCAGCGTAAGAGCCTGGGGCTTCCCGGTACAGACGAGGGATCGTATCACATGTTGCTGACCGGCAATCCGGGTACCGGCAAGACGACGGCCGCCAAGCTCATCGGGCAGGTGTTTCGTGCATTGGGACTTCTGTCGAAAGGTGAGGTAATAGCGACCGACCGCAGTCAGCTGGTAGGCCGTTACATCGGCGAGACGGAGGTAAACACGCAGTGTGTATTGAAGCAGGCGCGGGGCAACGTGCTCTTCATTGACGAGGCCTATGCGTTGTGCGACTCGCTGGACGACCGCAAAGATTACGGCAACCACGTCATCGAGAGTCTGCTGGGGGTGCTTTCCGAACCGCATCCCGACATGGTGGTCATCTTTGCCGGCTATCGCGATGAGATGGAACGGCTGATGCAGATGAACCAGGGCTTGCGCGGACGTTTTCCCTATGCCTTCCACCTGGAAGACTATACGGCTGTCGAGCTGATGCAGATTGCCCGCAATTTCTTGTCGCAACGCGGATATCTGCTCGAGGCCGGTGCCGAACGCCTGTTGCAGGAAGTCATTTCCGGGGCAGTAGCGGGTAAAGACCGGTATTTCAGCAATGCCCGTTGGGTCAATCAGTTACTGGTTTCGGGTGTGCTGCCTGCCATGGCGGTGCGGGTGATGCAGGCGGGCGGTTCTGCCACCGCAGCCAGTTGCCAGCTTATCCGGAAGGAAGACGTGGCCTGTGCAGCAGCCAGGTTCGGTAAACAGGATTCTCCGGTGCTTGTGCCGCGCCGGCGCATCGGTTTCACGGCCTGATGTGTTTGGGTAGGGCATCCTTATATAACTGTTTCCTTAGATGGATTTCAGGAATTTGCAGAGTTTTTGGGCAGCTATGGCCCGGTGGCTGATTTTGTTTTTCTCGTCGTTTCCCATCTCGGCAAAGGTTTGGTTGTATCCTTCAGGCATAAAGATGGGGTCGTAGCCAAAGCCTGAAGTACCTTTGCGGACTTTGATGATGTTTCCTTTCACAATGTCTTCAAACAGGTGTTCTTTTTCGTTGATAATTAAGGCAAATACGGTGCGGAAACGAGCTTTGCGGTTTTCGATTCCCTCCAGTTCCAGAAGCAGTTTCTTCATATTGGCTTCCGAGTTGTGGCCTTCGCCGGCATAGCGGGCCGAATATACGCCCGGTGCACCGTTCAGGGCTTCCACTTCCAAGCCGGTATCGTCGGCAAAGCAGTCTACATGGAAATGTTTGTAGATATAGCGGGCTTTCAGCAGGGCATTTCCTTCAAGGGTATCGTCTGTTTCGGGAATGTCGTCGAAGCAACCTATTTCCTTCATGCTGAGAAGTTCTATTTTGTTTCCTAAGATGTCTTTTACCTCTTCCAGTTTGTGGGAGTTGTTTGTTGCAAATACAAACATCTTTTTCATAAATCTATATGTGGTTTTCTGTTATTTACCTTTCAGTTTGTCAAAACCTTCGCCATATACACCGATGACCGAACTTTGCGAGATGAAAGCATTGGGGTCGATGTCCTTGACCAGACGGAATATTTCGACCGACTGGCGCTTGTAGGCCAGTACAACCAATACTTTGACATGTCCTTTGCTGTACCAGCCCGTACCGTCGAGCACCGTCACACCGCGGCGGGTTTCCTTGGTGATGCGGTCGGCTATCTTTTCGTATTCTTTGGAGAAAATAAGAAACTGAACCGACTGGCGGGCACTGTTCACGATATAGTCAAGCACCAGACCAATGACAAACAACGTCACGAAGCCGAATATTACACGGCGCCAGTCGTGGAAGATGAAATAACAGGAACTGATAATCACCACGTCGCAGGCCATAATCATGCGTCCCAACGTCACGTCGTGATATTTGTTGATAATGGCGGCAATGATATCCGTTCCTCCTGTACTTCCGTTGCAATTGAAAACCACACCCAGGCCTACGCCACACATGGCTGCGCCGATAAGGCAGGCCATGAAATCCTGTCCGGGTCCCAACAGTTGTGGAAATGTTCCGTCTGGATTCTTGACAAGCCATTGGAAGAATTCCAGCAGTATGGTCAGCATGATGATGGCATAGGTTGTCTTAATGCTGAACTTAGGGCCCAGTATCTTGATGGCAAAGGTTATCAGCACAGCATTGATAAGGAAGTACGAATACTGGATAGGGAAGCCGGTGGCATAATAGATGATGGCACCGATACCTGTCGTTCCGCCTGTTGTTATCTGGTAGGGAAGCAGAAAGGCTGCCCATGCCAGCGAATAACTGATGAGTTCGAGGGTAATCAACAGATAATCCTTCAGCTCCCTCATCAATACTGCTTTGGTTGGTTTACTGATATGCATAGTTCACTGATTTATTTCACTACCACGTTCACAATCTTCTTGGGTACGACAATGATTTTCACCACCGACTTGCCTTCCATCCACTTGGCCGAACGCTCGTCGGCCAGCACTTCTGCCTGGATGGTGTCCGAAGCTGCATCGGCGGGGAATTCCATGTTGAAGCGTGCCTTTCCATTGAAGGAAACGGTGTAGTTTACGGTGTTTTCCACCAGATAGTCTTCGTTATAGGCCGGCCAGTGGGCGTCGCATACCGAACCTTCGTTGCCGAGTATTTCCCACAATTCCTCGCACACATGCGGTGCAAAGGGGGCTAGCACTACGATAAACTGGTTCAGTATTTCCTTCTTGCTGCACTTCAAGGCGGCCAGTTCGTTGACACAAATCATGAAGGTGCTGATGCTGGTGTTGTACGAGAAGGTTTCGATGTCGCCTGTTACCTTCTTGATAAGCTTGTGCAGCGACTTCAGTTCGTCTTTCGTAGCCGGTTCGTCGTTAAAGAGCGCATTGCCCGTACGGTCGTAGAACAGGGTCCAGAACTTCTTGAGGAAGCGGTGCACGCCGTCAATACCGTTCGTGTCCCACGGTTTGGACTGTTCCACGGGGCCGAGGAACATTTCGTACATACGCAATGTGTCGGCACCGTATTTCTCGACAATCATGTCGGGATTTACGACGTTGAACATGGACTTGGACATCTTTTCTACCGCCCATCCGCAAATGTATTTGCCGTCTTCGAGGATGAACTCGGCCGTTTCGTATTCAGGACGCCAGGCCTTGAAGGCTTCCACATCGAGCACATCGTTCGACACAATGTTCACATCCACGTGGAGCGGGGTGGTGTCGTACTGGTCTTTCAGGTTCAGTGATACAAATGTATTGGTATCCTTGATACGGTATACAAAGTTGCTTCGTCCCTGTATCATACCCTGGTTTACCAGTTTCTGGAAGGGTTCTTCGACGGCCGAAATACCCAGGTCGTGCAGGAACTTGTTCCAGAAGCGCGAGTAGATAAGGTGTCCGGTGGCATGTTCCGTACCGCCCACGTAGAGGTCTACGTTCTTCCAGTATTCATCTACTTTCTGGTCTACCAAAGCCGTGTGGTTGCGCGGGTCCATGTAGCGCAGGTAATAGGCGCTGGAGCCTGCGAAGCCCGGCATGGTGTTCAGTTCGAGCGGGAAAATGGTCTGGTTGTCTATCTTGCTATTCTCCACCACGCAGTTGTTCACCGTATCCCAAGCCCATACTTTGGCATGTCCCAAGGGTGGCTCACCTGTTTCGGTAGGCAGGAACTTGGCCACTTCGGGCAATTCCAGCGGCAGGCAGCTTTCGGGAATCATATAGGGCATGTTGTCTTTGTAGTACACGGGGAACGGTTCGCCCCAGTAGCGCTGGCGGCTGAAGATGGCGTCGCGCAGGCGGTAGTTCACCTTGACGCGGCCCAGGTGGTGTTCCTTGACGTATTTCTTGGTGGCGGCGATGGCTTCCTTGATGGTGAGTCCATTCAGGTTCAGTTGACAAGTTGACGAGTTGACAAGTTGACCAGCCTCGTTGCCTTGTTCACTCGTTGACTCGTTAACTATCTTCGGCGAGTTGCATACAATGCCTTCCTTGGCATCGAAGCTTTCTTCACTCACGTCGCAACCTTCGACGAGCGGACGGATTTCAAGCCCGAAGTGTTTGGCAAATGCATAGTCACGCGAATCGTGTGCAGGTACGGCCATGATGGCGCCCGTACCATATCCGGCCAGTACATAATCGCTGATCCAGATGGGAACTGCCTCGCCCGTGAAGGGGTTGATGGCATACGAACCCGAGAATACACCGCTCACACTACGGTCGCTGATACGTTCGCGTTCCGTACGTTTCTTGGTGCGGTCCAAGTAAGCTTCCACTTCGGCTTTTTGGGCTTCGGTAGTGACTTGCGGAACCAGTTCGCTTTCGGGTGCCAGTACCATGAAAGTAACGCCGAACATCGTATCGGCACGGGTGGTAAAGATGGTGAACTCCAGGTCGCTGTCTTTCACTTTGAACTGTACTTCGGCACCTTCCGAACGGCCAATCCAGTTACGTTGTGTTTCTTTCAGCGAGTCGGTCCAGTCAATGGTTTCCAGCCCGTCGAGCAAGCGATGTGCATAGGCCGATACGCGCAGACACCACTGGCGCATCTTCTTCTGGACAACGGGATATCCGCCACGTTCGGACACGCCGTCCACTACTTCGTCGTTGGCAAGCACCGTACCCAGTTGGGGGCACCAGTTCACCATTGTCTCGCCCAGATAGGCGATACGGTAGTTCATCAGCGTTTCCTGCTGTTGTTTTTCGCTCATGGCTTTCCACTGGTCGGCGGTGAAGCTCAGTTCTTCGCTGCAAGCCACATCCAGTCCTTCAGTTCCGCAGGTTTCGAAAGTTTTTACCAGCTGGTCGATGGGTTGGGCTTTTTGCAACTTGTTGTCGTAATAGCTCTGGAACATCTGTTGGAAAGCCCATTGTGTCCAGTGGTAGTATTCGGGGTCGCAGGTGCGTATTTCGCGGTTCCAGTCAAACGAGAAACCGATCTTGTCGAGCTGTTCGCGATAGCGGTTTATATTGTTTACGGTTGTAATTGCAGGGTGTTGTCCGGTCTGGATGGCATATTGTTCGGCCGGAAGTCCGTAGGCGTCGTAACCCATAGGATTGAGCACATTGAAGCCTTGCAGGCGCTTGTAGCGTGCATAGATATCCGAAGCGATGTATCCCAGCGGATGTCCCACATGCAGGCCCGCACCACTGGGGTAGGGGAACATGTTGAGCACATAAAACTTGGGTTTGTTGGGGTCTTCTGTCACCTGGTAGGTTTTTTCGTCCACCCACCGTTTCTGCCACTTCTTTTCAATCTCCCTGAAATTATATTCCATAACGGTACTTTTTTCGTTGTATTGTTTATTGATAGGATTAAAGTGATATAATGCGGCACAAATTTACACGTTTATTTTCATAAATATGTTGCAAATACTAAAAAAACACGATAGATGCTTGACTATTTGTCGGTTGTTTGTTATATTTGAACACTCTTTTGAATGTATTTTGTAATGATGATAAATCTAAAACATTACATTGTATTCAATAGGGTATTTAGTAAAAAGTATTTTTAGGATATTTACAGGGAAGACGGTGTCTGTGAAGATACCGTCTTTTTGTTGTATATGCCGGTGTGCGAGCATTGTATATTATTGCATAGTATTTTCTTGCCACCTATCTTTGCACAGTTTATTCATTCTGACCCATGAAGTCCAATAATGATTTTCTTTATCACCTGACAGCCATTGTAGTAGTAGGCATTTGGGGATTTACTTTCATATCGACCCATCTGCTTATTAAGGCCGGGCTTACGCCACAGGAAATATTCCTGTTGCGTTTCCTCATTGCCTATGTGGGCATCTGGTTCATCTCGCCCCGCAAGTTGTTTTGCCGTAGTCTGCGGGATGAATTATGGATGCTGTTGGCCGGTATCACTGGTGGCTCCATGTATTTCCTTACCGAAAATACAGCTCTCGAAGTGACACTCACCACGAATGTGGCCTTCATTGTGTGCAGCACCCCGCTGCTCACCATGTTGCTGGCACAGATTTTCTATCGCAACGAGCGGGCCACGTTCCGGTTGCTGGGTGGCTCGTTGCTGGCATTGCTGGGGGTGGGGTTGGTGATTTTCAACGGTAATTTTGTGCTGAAGCTCTCGCCATTGGGCGACATACTTTCGCTGCTGGCCGCCCTGGCGTGGGCGGTGTACAGTTTGGTGATGCGGCAGGTGGCCGACCGTTACTACACGGTGTTCATCACCCGCAAAGTGTTCTTTTACGGCCTGCTCACCATTCTTCCGGCCTTTCTGGTTCGGCCGTGGGACTTCCCGTTGGCTTCGTTGCTCGATACTTCGGTATTGTTCCACCTGCTTTTCCTGGGCGTGATGGCTTCACTGGTATGTTTTGTGGTGTGGAACATTATCCTGAAGCGTCTGGGAACCGTGCGTGCTTCCAACTACATTTACCTCAATCCGTTGTTCACTTCCGTAGGTTCGCTGCTCTTTTTGGGTGAGCCGCTCACACCCGTGGCCCTGCTGGGTGCCGCCTGTGTGCTGTGTGGGGTGTATGTGGCGGGCAGGAAGTGAGATATGGAGTCTTTTCAATATAGGTTCTCGAAGATCTGGTAACACGTGTAAAATATTAGGGTTTGAAAGGAATTCCTTCAATCTGTTTACGGGTGTATCGTTCAACGGTCGTATGACGTCCGACCGGTTTGGTTTTCGATTCCAGCACTTTCACATCCTGCTTGTCGCGACCATGTCCGCATTTGGGACAAGCATATTTGCGGGTGAGCCGTTGGAGGAGGGAGCGTGTTTCAAAAATTTCGTAGGTAACTTCATCTTCGTAGAAATGCGTCAGCACGCCGCGCACTTCATATCGCCCTTGGGCTACTTCTACCCGCTTGTGCTCCCATGAGGAAGTGCGGTGTTTGAGGTTTTTGCGCGATACGGCTTTTTGGTTGCGTTTCACTTCGGTATAGGTGTTGCCAAGCAGGGTGCCCTGGTATTCGTGACCGATGAGGTGTTTGCAACGCGGGCAACGTAGTCCGCTGTAACTATTCCAGAACAGGAAACACCCTACCAGCGAGCAGAGAACTGTGACAGGAACAAGCGGCCACCAAGCAATGCCTTGCACCCGTAAAAGCATGCACCAGGTAAAGGGTCCGATGGTAATCAGGGCAGTGATGCACAGGTTGGCCACGACGTTGGGCATCCAGATAAGTGGTGTCCGCGCCCAAAGGAGCAGGACAAACAAGAAGAGTGGCAGGTAACCAATCAGATAGGTCCAGATGAGATTCGTCACACCGTGGTCGAATGGGGAAAATGAACGGAATTCGGCAATGGAAATCAGAGGGGAGAACAGATCGATGGCTGAGCCAAGCCGGATAGCGCGCTTGCTGCGCCAGAATTCAAGAAGATAGTCGGTCACCGAGCCGTCTCGTGCAAATTGGATAACCGGACGGAATTGTGTACCGACCGAATCCACCACGTGGAATCCAAATTCACCCGACATGCCCCGTCCGTCCGGTTGCAGGTATTCGGCGTGAATCCAATTGCGTTCCAGTGCCTCCCGTGTCAGACCGGGAGTATCCATCAGTGCCTCAAATTTCTGTTTGCTGATGTAATACCGGCTGTTCCATCGTCGGTTAGGCAGACCTTCCAGTGTTTTTCTAGCATCGCCGGTAAAGTTTTTTGCCTCGACAAAGCCCCGGTATCGACCATCTTCGGTCTCTACCCAAACCAGTTTCCCTTGTCGGGCAAGTAGGCGCAGCGGGGTGCCGGCGTATAGACGCAGGCTGTCTTTGCGGTTGTCCAGTGCCCCGATCTTGAGGCTGACGGTTTCTGTAATGTCTACTGTCCGGTCAGCCGGTTGCTTGCTACCCGAAAACAGGGTAAGTACAAGTAGGGGAATTGTCAGAATCAGACCAAGTAAGGCTTGCTCTTGTATGGGTAGGTTAAAGACCAAGCGGAAGGGCCACAGTAGCAAATCCTTGAGCGATTTGAGGGGAGGAAGGTAAATCATAGTCCGTGTGTGTTGATTTAAGGTACAGGGAAAACTCTCTATCTATGGACAGAACTTTTTGGGAACTGCCGTTGACAAAATTGTTGATAAACGCGAATATAAACATTTTTCTGTAAACCGGCAAAGTACGGTGCTCTTTTTTCGCAGGCGAGAGTTAGACAATCAATCTTACATTTAATTTATGGAGGCAGGCAGCCTACTTGGCGCAGGCACGCTGGGTGAGGGGCTTAGGCAGCGTGGGTGGAAAAGCGGTATACAATGGGAATGATTTGGTTGTATTTTGGTATAAATTGAATATAAAATGGTAGTTGTTGTGAAGGTTCTGCTTTATTTTTGCTGCCGGAAATAATCATGATATTATGAAAAGTACGAGTTTGTTATGTGGAGTTTTCCTGCTGATAGCGGGAGCTTGTTCTTCCGGGTTTTCTGAAGAAGTCCAGATCGTAGACCGGATTCCTACCGAAGAACAGAATTTGAATTATGAAAACAGTCGCGCACCATTGATGCCGCAATAATTTATAAAATTGCCGACGGGAAGCATTCAGCCCGGAGGATGGTTGCTGACCCAGCTTCAACTCCAGAAAGACGGATTGAACGGACATTTGGGGGAAATCAGCGCCTGGCTTCAGAAAGAAGACAATGCCTGGTTGAAGGCCGGTGGAAAGTGGGGATGGGAGGAAGTTCCCTACTGGCTTCGGGGATACGCCGGATTGTCGTACATCATGGGGGATGAGAAAATGATGGACGAAACGAAAATATGGATAGAAGCGATTCTGAACAGCCAGTTCGAAGATGGGAATTTCGTCCTTATGCCAAGTCGGGCGGCTTGCAGGACTATTGGCCAAACATGATAGCATTGTGGATTCTGCAATCGTATTACGAGTACACGGGCGATGCGCGGGTCATTGATTTCATGACGCGTTATTTTCATTTTGAGCTGAGTGTTCCCGACGAACATTTCTTGAAAACTTATTGGGAAAACAGTCGGGGAGGCGACAATCTGTGGAGTGTAGCCTGGTTGTACAATCGTACGGGCGATTCAAAACTGCTGGAATTGGCCGAGAAGATTCATCGCAATACGGCAAACTGGACCAAGGCGACTGAACTACCTAACTGGCATAATGTGAATGTGGCTCAGGGATGCCGGGAGCCTGCCACTTATTATCTGTTTACAGGCGACCCTAAAATGGTGGACGCCAGCTATAATGTTCAGAGCCTTGTGCGCAGAACCTTCGGGCAGGTGCCGGGTGGCATGTTCGGGGCCGACGAAAATGCCCGTATGGGTTTCTTCGATCCCAGGCAAGGTACCGAAACCTGCGGATTTGCCGAACAGATGGCTTCGGATGAGATTATGCTGCTGATAACGGGCGATCCCTATTGGGCCGAAAATTGTGAGGATATCGCCTTCAACAGCTATCCGGCCGCTTTTATGCCCGACTATAAGGCATTACGCTACATTACGGCTCCGAATATGGTGAGGAGCGATAGTGAAAATCACAAACCGGGCATCGACAACGATGGTCCGTTTCTGGCCATGAATCCTTTCAGCAGCCGTTGTTGCCAGCATAATCACGGTTTTGCCTGGCCTTATTATGCCG
>Ga0192240_10219_pt1 | contig 26576 bp, 21 predicted proteins | sample Koala_Koa27_H3_FD_131237 | JGI IMG/M metagenome (GOLD analysis project Ga0192240, IMG submission 131237) | Enriched cells from koala feces incubated with labeled cellulose particles, San Francisco Zoo, California, United States - Koala_Koa2-7_H3 ...
AGCTTCTCAGATTCGTCAGGATCTGAATAATTTCGGCGGTTTCGGTCAGCAGAGATACGGATACAATGTGCAGTATCTGTACAATGAGATCGGAAAGATACTGGGATTGGACTGTCAGCATAATATTATCATTATCGGAACCGGCAACATGGGTCAGGCATTGGCGAAGTATGTTAATTTTGAAAAGCGCGGTTTTATCATGATCGGTCTTTTTGACGTAAATCCGACGCTGATCGGTTCATCGATTCGCGGAATTCCGATTTACAGTGTAGATGATCTGCCGGCTTTTGTCAGAGAACATACGGTGGATATTGCCGTTTTGACGCTTCCGAAGGATAAGGCGGAACAGATGGCGGATCTGCTGGTAAAGCTGGATATACATGCCATCTGGAATTTTGCTCATCTGGATCTGAATCTTCCGGAGGATGTTGTGGTTGAGAATGTACATTTGTCTGACAGCCTGATGCAGCTCTCTTACAATATTGTTAAGAAGCGTATGGAGGAGAATTAGGATTTGGGATACTGATTGCATATACAAAGAGTTCCGTGTGACGGGACTCTTTTATAACATGATGATACCAGAGGTAAAAAACCATGAACGGAGCGCCTGAGGTCCGGTTCATGGTTTTGGAATCCGCGGGTATTATCATTAAAAAACAGGAGGAAATCTATGCGGTATATTTTGAATTGTACACAGATGCAGCAGTGTGATGCCAATACAATGGATCGATACGGTGTGCCGTCGGCGGTGCTGATGGAACGCGCCGCGTTGGCGGCTGTGGAAGAGATTGAATGCCGCTATCCGGAATATACGGCCCGGATTCTTCTGGCCTGTGGTGTAGGAAATAACGGCGGGGACGGTTTGGCTATGGCGCGCCTTCTGAAACTGAAAGGTTATCCAGTGACGGTTCTTTTCCCCGGTAAAGAAGAAAAATGCAGCGTGGAGGCAGCCCGCCAGCTTGGTATCGTGCGCAGATACGGGATTTCAATTGTTTCTGAGCTGACGGAGGACAGATATGATATTCTTGTCGATGCGGTCTTCGGAATCGGTTTAACCAGGGATATCGGCGGAATATATAAAACCGTGATTGAGAAGCTGAACCGGATGTCCGGTTTTAAACTTGCGGTGGATATTCCGTCCGGCATATCTGCTGACAACGGCGCTGTGATGGGGATTGCTTTTGAGGCGGATCTGACTGTAACCTTCGGTTTTGCAAAGACCGGACAGATGCTTTATCCGGGGGCGCGCTTTTGCGGAGAACTGGTGGTAAAGGATATCGGGATTGATGAATACAGTCTGTTTGATATACAACCGGAAATCAGGATTCTGGAGACAACGGATTTGGCTTTGCTGCCGGCCAGGCAGGCGGATTCGAATAAAGGGACATATGGAAAACTGCTGATTTTTGCCGGTTCTTATAATATGGCGGGAGCGGCTGCTTTTTCCGCACGGGCTGCTTATCGGACGGGTGCGGGACTGGTGAAGGTTGTCACGGATGTTTCGAATCGTGAGATCATACAGACACTGGTGCCGGAGGCGATTCTTGCCACTTATGATGCGGCAACTGATATGGAAAGTTTTATCGGAGAACAGACCGGCTGGGCAGATGCCGTGGTTTTGGGACCCGGTCTCGGCTGCTCCCGGCAGGCGCGGGAGATGGTTCACTGTGTGCTGAAAAAGACGGAAGTACCCTGTCTTGTGGATGCGGACGGGCTGAATATTTTGTCCGGTCACAAAGACTGGCTGACGGATGCAAAGGCGGAACTCATTCTGACTCCACATCTGGGAGAAATGTCACGTCTGACCGAAAAACCGATATCCGAGATAATTGATCACACATCCGCCGGTCAGGTTCAAAATCCGTGTCGCCGTCTTATTGACAAAATACCGGTCGTGAGACACAAACAGGACCGTGCCCTCATAGTGATTAAGCGCATCCTCCAGAATCTCCTTTGACACAATATCCAGATGGTTCGTCGGCTCATCCAGAATCAGAAAATTTGCCTCCGACAACATCAGTTTTGCGAGGGAAAGCCGCCCCCGCTCGCCGCCGCTCAAATCAGCAATCTTCTTGAATACATCATCCTCCGTAAAAAGGAAAGCTGCAAGCACCGTCCGGATTCTTGTATTGTTCAGATCCGGATGATCGTCCGAGATTTCTTCAAACAGGGTTTTCTCCATATGGAGTTCCTGCTGTTCCTGATCATAATAACCGATCTTCACATTTGTTCCGAGACGGAAGCTGCCCGCATCCGCCTCCAGCATCTGGTTCAGAATCTTCAGAATCGTCGTTTTCCCTGTCCCGTTCTGGCCGATCATGGCAACGCGCTCCCCGCGCCGGATCTCAAAAGAAATATCGTGAAACAGTTCTTTTGTCCCAAAAGCTTTGGACAGCCCTTCCACCGAAAGTACATCATTACCGCTGATGACAGACGGCGTCAGAGTAATGTTCATGCGGGAATTCTCCTCCGTCGGCCTGTCCAGCACATCTATTTTTGCCAGTTGTTTTTCTCTGCTTTCTGCGCGCCGGATAGATTTCTCCCGGTTAAAAGACTTAAGCTTCCCGATCACTTCTTCCTGATGACGAATCTCACGCTGCTGATTATAAAAAGCCCTCAGGCGCTCCTCGCGGACTTCGGCCGCCCGTTTTGCGTAGGCCGAATAATTTCCCGCATAGACGGCTGACCGATGCAGGCTGATTTCCACTACTTTCGTCACCACACGATCCAGAAAATAACGGTCATGCGCCACAACAATCACAGCACCTTTATAATTCAGCAAAAAAGTCTCCAGCCAGGAAATGGATTCGATATCAAGATGGTTCGTCGGCTCATCCAGCAGGATGATATCCGGATGGGTAACCAGAAGACGTGCCAGAGAAACACGGGTCTTCTGTCCGCCTGAAAGCGCTCCGCACGGTTTATCAAACTCCGACTCCGAAAAACCGAGTCCCTTTAACACTCCTGTCACTTCACTTGCATAAGAATAGTCGCCCCGCGCATCAAATTCATGGAGCAGCCTGTGATAGCTGTCCATAAAAGACTCCATCTCGGCGCCGAGCAGTTCCTGCATCCGATCCTCCATATCCCGAATCTTCTGCTCCATCTCAATGACGTCGCGCTTCGCCTCAAGCACTTCCTCATAAATGCTTTTCGAACCTGCCATCTCCTGATGCTGCGCCAGGTACCCGATACTGGCATCCTTTGCGAGCGTCACCGTTCCCTCGTCCGGATCCATCTCATGCATGATAATTTTAAGAAGCGTAGACTTCCCCGCTCCGTTTATCCCGACGACGGCAACCTTTTCATATTCTTCCACATGGAAAGAAACCTGCGATAAAACAGGCTCCTCTCCGAAGGATTTCGTAATATTCTGACATGCTAAAATCATGAATAAAAACCTTCCAGTGTTGCGCGCACTGCCCGGATAAAGTCCAGACTGTTCAGCACCGTCGGGTGCTCCATCTCTGTAATCAGCGCCAGATCCTTTGTCATCTTTCCGGACTCGATCGTATCGATGCAGGCCTTCTCAAGATTGTCCGCAAACTTCATCAGATCAGAGAGTCCGTCCATCTCACCGCGTTTGCGCAGGGCACCGGTCCAGGCAAAAATGGTCGCGACTGAGTTCGTGGATGTCTCTTCACCGGCCAGATGCTTATAATAATGCCGCATCACCGTCCCGTGTGCCGCCTCATACTCATACACACCGGAGGGAGATACGAGCACGGAAGTCATCATGGCAAGAGAACCGCAGGCAGAAGAGATCATATCACTCATCACGTCGCCGTCATAATTTTTGCAGGCCCAGATAAAACCGCCCTCAGCCTTCATCACGCGTGCCACCGCATCATCAATCAGCGTATAGAAATATGTAATCCCCGCCTCTTTGAATTCGGCTGCGTACTCCGCTTCAAATATTTCCTCAAAAATATCTTTGAAGGTGTGGTCATATTTCTTGGATATCGTATCCTTCGTCGCAAACCAGAGATCCTGTTTCGTATCCAGTGCATAATTAAAGCAGCTGCGGGCAAAGCTCTCGATCGACTGATTTAAATTGTGCTGTCCCTGTACCACACCGGCACCCTGAAACTCATGCACAAGCACTCTGGACTCTTCTCCGCTCTCCGGCGTATATACCAGTTCCACTTTTCCGGGACCGGGAATGATCATCTCATTTGATTTATACACATCACCATAGGCATGACGGGCAATGGTGATCGGCTTCTTCCAGTTCTTCACGCAGGGTTCAATACCTTTTACCTGTATCGGTGCGCGGAAGACCGTGCCGTCAAGGATGGCCCTGATCGTGCCGTTCGGACTCTTGTACATCTCCTTTAAATCATACTCCTTCACACGGGCCGCGTTCGGCGTGATCGTCGCACACTTCACGGCAACACCGTATTTCTTCGTCGCATTCGCGGAGTCAATCGTCACCTGATCATCCGTTTCATTCCGATGAACCAGACCGAGGTCATAATACTCTGTATTCAAATCCACAAAAGGCAGTAACAGTTCATCTTTAATATACTGCCAGAGAATGCGGGTCATCTCATCCCCGTCCATCTCAACAATAGGAGTTGTCATTCTGATTTTTTCCATGATACATTCCTCACTTTCCTCAAATTATTTATCCATGGCATAGATCACAAACCTTTACTGATGATCCCTGCGGACTGCTGCGCACTTGTGCATTTACAATCCTTCTCATCATCATACGCTTAATTCCATTTTTTTGTCAAGGAATTTGGAAACATGGACCGGCCCATCTCATAGTATGAACTGTAAATAAAAATACCGGAGGCTCACAATATGAGTGATTTAGCTGCTACGAACTGCGGATGCGCCACAGAAAACGGAGGCTGCAATTCCATCATCTGGATCATCCTGCTGCTGATCCTGTTCGGGAACAATAACGGTTCCTGCTTCGGCGGCAGCGGCGACTGCTGCGACAGCCTGATCTGGATCATCCTGCTGATCTGCTGCTGCGGCAACAACGGCAACGGCTGCGGCTGCTTCTAATCTTTTCCCCCAAAACCCCGGTGCCTTACGCAGCACCGGGGTTTTCTGTGTGCATGTATCTATATCTGCTTTAATATTTCATCCAGAATACATGCTGCCGCCTCTTTCTTACTCATCAACGGCAGCTCCCGTTCGGAATTCGGCGTAATGATCGTAATCACATTCGTATCGGTACCGAACCCGGCTCCCGCCGTCTTCAGATTATTGGCCACAATCATGTCCAGATTCTTTTCCTGTATCTTTCTTCTGGAATTCTCAAGCATGTTCTGTGTTTCCATGGAAAAACCGCAGAGAAACTTCCCGTCTCTCTTGATATCTCCCAATGTCCGCAGAATATCTTTTGTACGGGTCAGAGGTATACTTAAGTCGCCGTCTTTCTTTTTGATTTTCTCATCACTGACTGCGGCCGGTTTATAATCCGCCACGGCAGCCGTCATGATGACAATATCCACATTCTCCCGATGCTCCATGACCGCCTCATACATATCCTGCGCGGAAACCACCGGGCACACATCTACAAACATAGGCGGGTCGATGGAACACGGACCGGTGATCAGCGTCACTTCCGCGCCGCGCAGCATGGCGTTCTCCGCAATAGCATATCCCATTTTCCCGGTGGAATGATTCGAGATAAAGCGCACCGGATCAATGGCCTCACGCGTCGGTCCGGCCGTAACCAGAATCTTTTTCCCTGCATAATCTTTTTCTTTTGCCACAATGCGCAGAATATGGCCAAGCAATACCTCCGGTTCCGGCATCTTCCCCTTGCCGACATCGCGGCATGCGAGCATCCCGCTGGCAGGCTCAATAATCTCTTTTCCGTAGGATCTCAGTTTTTTCAGATTATCCTGCAAAACCGGATTCTCATACATATTTGTATTCATTGCCGGCGCAATGAGCATCGGCGCTTTGCATGCCATAGCCGTCGTCGTCAGCATATCATCCGCAATGCCGCCCGCAAGCTTCCCGATCACATCAGCGGAAGCCGGTGCGATCAGCATCAGATCCGCCTGTGCCGCCAGATTCACATGTGCCACGTGGAACTGAAAATTGCGGTCGAAAGTATCCACAAGGCATTTGTGATTTGTCAATGTTTCAAACGCGGTCGGATGAATGAAATTCGTCGCGTTCGGCGTCATGATAACATGAACATCCGCGTGCTGTTTCACCAGCATACTCGCCAGATTGGCAATCTTGTAAGCGGCAATACTGCCGGTCACGCCAAGAACAATAGTTTTTCCATGTAACATAATATCTCCCTCAATAATCAGACCCTTCCGTCATTATCTCTTTCTCTTCTCCGACTGTTGTAAAGTATTTGTTCCAATAAAAGAGAACTCATGGTATCTTGTGCTCACTAATCAACATGTTCTTTGGCCTGATCAAATAATTGTCCGTGCTTTTCATAAGAACTCACACGACAGATCCTGTTTACATCATCAACAAAAACAACAGACGGCCGGTGTGTCTTTGCCTCCTCAGGCGTCATATCCGCATAAGACATAATAATAATCTTGTCCCTCACACTGCAGCACCTCGCGGCCGCTCCGTTTAAACAGATCACACCGCTCCCGCGCTCCCCGGCAATCGTATAGGTATCGAGACGGTTCCCGTTGTTGATATCCACAACCTGAACCTTCTCGTATTCCAGAATGCCGGCTGCCTCCATCAAATCCTCGTCGATGGTGATGCTGCCTACGTAATCCAGCGCGGCCTGCGTCACCGTCACGCGATGGATCTTCCCTTTCAGCATGGTAATGTTCATATTTCCTCCCTGACATTTATGTTGAAAAAATCTGTCTGCCTATTCTCCGACATTTTCTCTGTTGAAAATGTTTGCACCGTGCTCTGCACGACGCAAACGACGGGCATTCGCAATCCGGGCTTTTGCCCTCCTTGCTCATTTCCGTCAAGTCGTCCAATATCCAGCCATCTGGGAATGCAAGCATCCCCATCTGTCTGCCTATTCTCCGACATTTTCTCTGTTGAAAATGTTTGCACCGTGCCCTGCACGACGCAAACGACGGGCATTCGCAATCCGGGCTTTTGCCCTCCTTGCTCATTTCCGTCAAGTCGTCCAATATCCAGCCATCTGGGAATGCAAGCATCCCCATCTGTCTGCCTATTCTCCGACATTTTCAACGCTAAAGTTATCAATTAACCTGGTCTTCCCGATGTAAACAGCCATCGCCACAAGCAAAGGTGCTTTCACCTCCGTCACCTGCTGCATGGTCAGTCCGTCCACGGCTTTGACATAATCGATCCGCGCCATCGGCTCCGTCTCAATATTCGTCCTCATCGCTTCTACTAATTTTACCGCATCCGTCTCACCGTCCGCAACCATTTTTTCGCCCAGACGGATGGTTTTGCTCAAAATCAGAGCTGCCTTTCGCTCTTCATCTGACAAATAGGTATTTCTGGAGCTCTTTGCCAGACCATCCTCTTCGCGGATGATCGGGCAGCCGATGATCTCCAGATTCATATTCAGATCTTCAACCATATGCTTGACGATTGCCAGCTGCTGAGCGTCCTTCTGACCGAAATACGCGCGATCCGGCTGAACAATGTTAAATAATTTCGTCAGCACCGTGCAGACGCCACGGAAATGCACCGGCCGGCTCAGCCCGCAGAGTTCTTCCGTCAGCACAGACATATCTACATAGGAACAGAAACGATCCGTGTACATCTCCTCCGGCTCCGGATTGAAAATCAGATCCGCACCCAGACTCTCACAATAAGTGCTGTCTTTCTTCAGATCCCGCGGATAGCTCGCCAGATCCTCACTCGGTCCAAACTGCATCGGATTTACGAAAATACTTACAACCACCCTGTCATTTTCCCTGCGGGCCCGCTGAATCAGACTGCCGTGTCCCTCGTGCAGGTATCCCATTGTCGGCACAAATCCAATACTGAGACCTTCCTTTTTCCAGTTTTTTACTGTCTCTCTGACAGCCTGAATTGTCTTTGAAATCTCCATTTTATCTTTTTCTCCTCATTTTCTGTCTGAACAAAAGTCTGTCTGTTCACGACGCTCATATTCATGACACTTATATTCATGAAAGCCGATTGCTCCGCAGCAAGCTGCTCCCGCAATCGCCGCCGGTATTCACAATCCGGGATATCGCCCTGCTTGCTCATACCGGCTTGGTCGTCGAATATCCAGTCATCTGGGTGTGCAAGCACCCCCATCTGACTGTCTATTCACGACACTTTCATTGTATCTTTTCAATAACCTCATCCGCGATCTTATATGTATGCTCTGCCGCCGGGAATGTCCCCGCTTTCACTTCCTTCATATAGTCCGTGAACGCGCCGGTCATCACCTCACCCACATTCGCGAACTGCTTCACAAACTTCGGCACATAATCGGTAAACATGCCGAGCATATCCTGATAGACGAGTACCTGTCCGTCACAGTCAGCGCCCGCACCGATTCCGATCGTCGGAATGTCAACGGACCGGGTAATAATGGACGCCAGCTTCGCCGGGATTCCTTCCAGCACAACCATGCAGGCACCGGCCGCCTCGACCTTTTTCGCATCCTCAATCAGCGTCCGGGCCGCCTCTTCGCTCTTTCCCTGTACCTTAAAACCACCGAATGCATTGATGGACTGCGGTGTCAGGCCAATGTGTGCACATACCGGAATATCCGCACTGACGATCGCCTCGATCTGACGGCAAACCCGGGCACCGCCTTCCAGCTTCACGACATTCGCGTGTCCCTCCTTGATCAGCCGTCCGGCATTAACAACTGCATCGTATACAGATGTCTGATAGGACATAAACGGCATATCTCCGATCACCAGCGCTTCCTTCGTTCCGCGTGCAACGGCCGCCGTGTGATGAATCATATCCTCCATGGTGACCGGAAGCGTATCTTCATATCCCAGAATCGTGTTGCCGAGGGAATCCCCCACCAGCAGAACATCAATCCCCGCCGTGTCCATCAGCTTCGCCGTGGAATAATCATAGCAGGTCAGCATCGTGATCCTGTCATGCTCCTCTTTCATTTTCTTCAAGGTTGCGATTGTCTTTTTCATGATGTTAATACCCCTTCCAACTTGCAATAGTCCCTTTCCGGGTGCTTTTCCTTTGCCACTTTGACAACCTGCTTTGATAACAGGCGATATACTTCTTTCATCTCGCCGGATAATCCGTCCAGATGGGCCGCCACCGTCGCCGCATCATTGCGCTCAATCGGTCCGGTCAGTGCCTGAGCCACACCGGCATCAGCTATATTTTTCGCGTTTCCCAGAATCAGCGGTGAGAGCGCCGCATGCGCGTGTTCACGCGAAAATCCACAGCCGCAAAGCAACTGTTCACTCAGATCAGCCAGGCCGACATAGAGATTGCTCGCCATGGCTGCCGCCGCGTGATAGAGGATTTTGTTTTCTGCCCGGATCACCTCCACGGTATTCCCGAACTGCTCAAACATCTCCTTTAAAAAATTCAGATGTCTGTCATCCCCCTCAATAGTGAAAAACGCGGATGAGAGCTTCTCCCAGGAAGTATATCTGTCATTAACTGCCAAAAGCGGATGGATGGAATAACCACAGGCGCGAGTACGCCCGATATCAGAAAAGACTGCGGAACTTAAGGAACCGCTGCAATGCAGAATCATTTTATTTTGAACCGGAAGCAATTTTAACTGTTCCCATACCGAAGCAATCGCTCCGTCCGGTACGGTCAAAAAGATCATGTCACTATCCCTGACCAGACTCTCCATATCCGGATACTGTCCGGTCTGTGTAAACGCTGCTGCTTCCAGTGATGACTGCGGACTGCGGCTGTAATAGCCCGTCACGCACATGCCGCGCTCGGTCAGATATTTTCCCATCGAGAAACCTACTTTCCCTGCGCCGATAAAACCAATGTTCATAAGCATCCCTCCATTCCGGTGAACCTGCTGCCGCAACCGCCTCCGGCACAATAAATTCCATCTGCCGTAAACAATCGCCTCTGTCATCTGTCAGGCGGGATCGTGAAGTCTCATTTGCCGTCCCTGTGTCGAATCATTTCGTTCGGACATATACGCTGCAATATAAGCTCCGTTTCAAAATATAAAATGATAACTCGCGGTACAGTTTCTTTTCAGAATACCATCCGTGAGTGATTATACAACGTTTTATTTTTAAAGTAAACATATTTATTCGAAACCGGATATTTTTTCTAAAAATAAGGCTTAAACCATCATTGTTAATTCCAGGTCGTTTTTCACGGGGCATGGAAAATATCAAACATCTAAAAAGCAAAAAGAATACCGGAAAGATTTCAATTTGCCAAGTATCCGGTACTGTGGTATATTAATGTAAAAAAGTACGGTTTATCCGATTACAATACACATGGAGCATACATGATAAAACAATGGCATATCACGATTCCGGAGCTGACCGGCCGGACCAGGCGCCGCGTCTGGCTCTATCTTCCGGAATCTTACATATATAACGAAGAAAAAAGATACCCTGTTCTGTACATGTTTGACGGACAGAATGTTTTTTTTGACGAAGAAGCCTCGTTCGGCAAGAGCTGGGGTATGAACGATTTTATGGAAGCTACCGGCACCGACCTGATCATCGCGGCCGTGGAATGCAGCCACAGCCCGGACCACGGCAGACTGAGCGAATATTCCCCCTACGATTTTTCAGAAAAATCAGTCGGTCTCATCAGGGGAAAGGGTTCCGTTACCATGGACTGGTTTACCGGTGTCTTTAAACCATATATAGACGCACATTACCGCACCATTCCGGAACGGTCGCACACTTTCATTGCTGGAAGCTCGATGGGCGGCCTGATGAGTATTTTTGCCCTGTTGCATTACAACGATATCTTTTCAAGAGCAGCTGCCCTGTCCCCTTCCCTCTTTATCGCGCCCGCCGCCGCGGAGGAGATGATAAAAACTTCTCACCCGTCGCCGGATACCATCCTGTATATGGATTACGGTTCAAATGAGATGGGCAAAGGACTGCGCATGAGGCGCTCGTTTGGGAAAATGATCTCGCTGCTGCTCGGGAAAGGCGTCATGCTGGATGCCCGCATCGTCCCCGGAGGCGAGCACTGCGAGGCCTGCTGGGAACAGCAGATTCCGTTTTTTATGAACACGCTGATGTATGACATCGACGACATTATCCGATAGGAGGTTTCCCTTATGGAAATACAATATTTCAAAGATTTCAGCCCTGCTCTGGGGCGGGACATGGAATGCAAGGTTTACGGCCACGCCGGTCATCCTGTCCTGTTCATCCCCTGTCAGGACGGTCGATTTTTCGATTTTGAGAATTTTCACATGAACGATTACTGGAGTCCGTGGATTGAGTCCGGAAAGGCAATGGTTTTCTCTATCGATACCATCGATCCGGAGACATATTCCTCAACCGATGACCCGTATTGGCGCATTCGCCGCCACGAAGACTGGATTCGCTACATCACGGACGAGATGGTTCCCTTTATCTGCGATATGGCTACCGAACGAAACGGTGGCACGGATCCGTCCATGGGCATCATTGCTTTTGGCTGCAGTCTCGGCGCGACCCACGCGGCCAACCTCTATTTCCGCCGCCCGGATCTGTTTGACGGTCTGCTGGCACTCAGCGGAATCTACAGTTCACAATACGGCTTCGGTGACTATATGGATGAGCTGGTATATGCCAACTCCCCTATCGACTACCTGAGCAACCTGCCGGAGGATCATCCCTATATGAATCTGTACCGGGAGCGCAAAGCCGTCATCTGCTGCGGCCAGGGCGCCTGGGAACAGCCCGACACCACCCGCCGGCTGAAAGAGATACTGGACAGGAAGGGTATTCCGGTCTGGGTCGACCTGTGGGGGTATGACGTCAACCATGACTGGGACTGGTGGTATAAGCAAGTCGTTTATTTTTTACCGTATATCTTAAATAATTAACATACAGGAAGAGAGAAGATATGAAAAACGTAATTTTTATTTCCCCGAATTTCCCGACAAACTACTGGCAGTTCTGCCGGGAACTGAAAAACGACGGCGTCAATGTACTCGGCATCGGCGACCAGCCCTATGATGAACTCATGCCGGAGCTGAAGGAAAGCCTGAATGAATACTACAAAGTAGGCAGTCTGGAGAACTATGACGAAGTCTACCGCGCAGTCGCGTTCCTCACTTTCAAGCATGGCCGGATCGATTTTATCGAATCCAATAACGAATACTGGCTGGAGCAGGACGCAAAGTTGCGCACGGATTTCAACATCAAAACCGGATTTCAGGAAAAAGACCTGCCGCGCATCAAGTTCAAATCTAAAATGAAAAAATACTATGAGAAAGCGAACGTTCCGGTAGCACGTTATCATCTCGTAGACACCATCAAAAAATGTCAGGCTTTCATCGCCGAAGTCGGATATCCGGTCATCGTAAAACCGGACAACGGCATGGGGGCCTCCCATACATACAAGCTCGACAGTGATACCGATCTGGAAGCATTTTTTGTGGAAAAAGCTTCTGATGAGATCTACATCATGGAAGAGTTTATCCACGCAGAGATTAATTCTTACGACGCCATCTTTGACTCACACGGAACCCCGATCTTCGAAGCCGGCAACTGCACCCCCGTATCCATCATGGACAGCGTCAACGACGGCGTTGACTGTATGTTTTACATTGAAAAAAATCTGGCAGAAGATGTCCGGAAAGCCGGCCGTGACACGGCAAAGAGCTTCGGTGTGAAAAGCCGTTTTGTACATTTTGAATTTTTCCGTCTTCTGTCTGACCACGAGGGCATCGGCAAAAAGGGAACTGTTATGGATCTGGAAGTCAATATGCGCCCCTGCGGCGGCTTTACACCGGATATGATCAACCATGCCCGTGAGACGAACGTATATAAAATCTGGGCAGACATGGTTGCCTTTGACAGGACAGATGAACAGGTTGGCGGATATCACTACTGCGGCTTTGCCGGACTTCGCGATTATAAGAATTATGTGCTCTCACACGATGAGATCATTGAAAAATACGGAAAACAGATCAAAATGGATAGCCGTCTTCCGGACGCGCTCTCCGATGCCATGGGAAATAAGATTTACATGGCCATCTTTGATACGAAAGAAGAGTTAGATGCTTATTTCAAAGATTTACTGGAGACGAAATGATTTTATCTTGAAAAGACATTGAAACAAATCTGTTGTCTCAATCATTTTGCCGGTTATTTTACCGGTGAACCTGCAATCAAAAGTTTCTTTCGGAACAGTACATAATGACGGGCAGAAGATCTCATCTCTGCCCGCTGTTTTTTCAAAACTTTCCGATTTTATGATTTTATACAATTTCCGGCCGCAGGATACACTGTATTGATCCAGCATACCATTCACATCTTTTACGCCGGTCATACCGCAGATGAATTTATATGCTTTGAATCTGATAACATCACACGATACCGGCGATACACGCCAGTCCTTCCCGCATCTCATCCTCCGTCAATCCGCCGTAACCAAACAAAAGCACCGGGTTTCCGAAACCGGACGGACGGCTCAGGAAATATTCAGAGAGGCCGTACACCCGCACACCTTCTTCCTGACACTGAAAAACCAGTTCTTCTTCCGTAAGTTTTGTGTCAATCTCCGCTAACAGATGCAGTCCGGAATTTTCTCCGAATATTTTACTGATCCATCGGCATTTCCTCAGTTCAGTTAATAAGAAATCATGCTTCGCCTTATAGACGCCGCGCATCCGGTTCAGATTCTTCTCAAAGTATCCTTCCCTCATGAAACGGTAAATGGATTTCTGCATGATGACCGGCACCGTGCAGGCATAAAAACCGCAGTGCGCGCGATATTCCTCCAGCAAATGCTGCGGAAGCACCAGATAACTGACACGGGTCGCCGGTGCAATGTTCCTCGAAAAGGTGCCAAGATACACAACCCTGCCGGCCCGGTCAAGACCCTGCAGCGCAGGAATCGGTTTTCCCCTGTAGCGAAACTCACTGTCATAATCATCTTCTATTATATAACGGCTTTCCCGCTGTACCGCCCACCTCAGCAGCTCCAGCCGGCGTTTCATCGGCATGACCGTACCCATAGGAAACTGATGGGACGGCATCACATAAACAATATCCGCCATGGAATCCTGCAGCACATCCGCACGCATGCCGTTTCGATCCATACCAATCGGCTGTATCTCATAGCCGATATTCCGAAAAGTCCGATATGCCTGCAGATATGTCGGAGACTCCATGGCAACCGTATGACCGACTCCCAGCATCTGACAGAGTACGATCAGCAGATATTCGTTACCCGCACCGACGATAATCTGTTCCGGACTGCAGGATACATTTCTGGAACGAAAGAGATAATCACAGATAGACTGCCGCAGATCCGGCTCGCCGAAGGGATTGGAGCTTTGCATCATATGTTCTCCCTCATCAAGCATCAGATTTTTCATAATTCTGCCCATGGCCGGATACGGGAACTGAGACAGTTCCGTGCCGTTAGGCGAAAAATCTACACGGTATTCCGATACGGTTTTTTTCTGTGTCAGCACAGACACATCTGTATGCCGCAAACAGTCAGTAAGATGATACAATTCCCTGACGTCGCAGGCAAAATAACCCCTGTAAGGTTCTGAACGAATATAACCCTCCGACAAAAGCTGATCGTATGCCAACTCCACAGTGCTGCGGCTGCAGGATAAAAACTCAGCTTCAAATCTCGTGGACGGCAGCTTTTCCCCCTCCGGAATATGCCCCTCCAGGATGCCGTCACGGACAGCCTCGTAAATCTGTTCATATAATGGTTTCTTCTGATCCGGTTCCAAATGTATGGCAAATTCTTTCATATATCAAAATTTAGCACACACCGTCATCTGAGTCAATCGATTTCCGGTGCACAATAGATATCATACCGATCCGGCCATGCATTACAGATCAGTGTCAGATGATACCGGCATGCCAGTTCCACCGCCGTCTCCGTAGGAGACGACTTGGATACCAGAACAGGTATCCCGGCAACAATCGCTTTTTTCACCATATCCGTAGGCACACGTCCGGTCGTATACAAAATGCACTTGCTTCTATCATAGCGATGCAGCGCCGCATAACCGATGGCTTTGTCTAACGCGTTATGCCGTCCGATATCCTCACAGGAAAACACAACCTCTCCGTTTACACCGAGATAACAGCTGTGCGTGCCTTTCGTCTTGGCATGAAGCTTTCCGCCCGCCGCAAACTCATCAGCCATGGCAAAAATCCACTCCGGCTCCCAGTACGCCTTTTCCAGCATCTGCGGCTCCCGCTCCGAAAACAGCTTCCGGAACACCTGATTGCCGGTGCAGCAGGTCGGTTCCTGACTGACAGTCTCCGTCAAATCCGCTTTGCCGTGCAAAAACACCCGCGCCCGGCTGGCGTGTTCACAGATATAAAGCATTTTTATCTCGTCCGGATCCTGAATATACCCGTCCGACAGCAGTCGGCCAACTACCATCTCCTTGATATACTGCGGTGTGCAGACCAGCTGGATGGCAAGTTCTTCATTAATATAGATATCCAGAAAATGTTCGGTGATTACCGTACCGGAACCGGAGACGGCCATGCCGCCCCCGTTCCTTGTCACGGTAACTTTTTTCATATTCTCCGTCAGGTTCAGCTCGGTAGACTGATCTACGATATTCTTCACAGAAGTTACGCCTGTCATTACAGGTATTCGGTTATACGCTGCTGTAGCCGCCATCATCATTTTCTCCTCCCGCCCCGCTGCGGTTTCTTTAGATAGTCTCTTCTCCGAACCTGCCCGGTAATTGCTGGTTCCCTGCACTTCCATAGTTTCCGATATCAACCGTTTTTCTGCGCCTACGCCTTCTCAACCTTGACCGCGCACACCTTATACTCCGGAATCCGTGCGTATTTATCAAGCGCCGCGTTCGTCAGCCAGTTGCAGTTGCCGTCCGGGAAATGGAAAGGCATCCAGGTCTCACCCTCGTTTACCTTCTCCCCGACTCTTGCTGTTGTCTCAATGCTGCCTCGCCTGGAGGTAACTCTCACTCTTCCTCCGTTTTCCACGCCGATCCGGCGCGCATCGAGTTCGTTCATCTCGATGTAGGATTTACCTTCGATCTGCATCAGTCCCGGCGTCTTTCCGGTCATGGCGCGTGTCGTATAATGGTACAGGATACGTCCGGTCATCAGGATCAGCGGATATTCCTCATCCGGCAGCTCCGCGGACGGAACATATTGTGCCGGATAGAACCAGCCAAGTCCTCTGGAGAACTTGCCGACATGCATGATCGGCGTTCCGGGATGATCCTTCGTCGGGCAGGGCCACTGCAGGGTTTCGCCCGCATCCAGACGCTCAAAGGAAATGCCTCCGAAACTCGGCGTCACCGAAGCGATCTCGTCCATGATCTCAGAAGGAGTCAGATACGGCTGCGGATAGCCCATCCGGTTCATCAGGTCGATGATGATATCGGTATCCGGACGGATATCAAAGGACGGATCCTTTGTCAGGTCGACCGCCTTGCGCACTCTCTGCACGCGGCGCTCCGTGTTGGAGAAGGTTCCTTCCTTCTCAGCGTAACTCATACCCGGCAGGATCACATCCGCATAGGCCGCGGTCTCTGTCATAAACAATTCTTCCAAAACGAAGAAATCAAGACTCTTCAATGCTTTGATGATATGCGTTGTGTCCGCATCCGTTACGACCGGATCCTCTCCATATATATACAGACCTTTAATATCTCCGCGAATTGCCGCCGGAAACACATCGGTTGCATGGGTTCCGACCTTCCGGCTCAAAGGTACGCCCCAGGCTTTCTCAAATTTCTCGACAACGCCTTCCTTTGTGATTTTCTGATATCCGGGGAAATCCGTCGGCTGCGCACCCATGTCGCAGGCGCCCTGTACATTATTCTGTCCGCGAAGCGGGTTTACGCCGCATCCCGGCTTACCGAGTTTTCCGACCATCATCGCCATGTTGGACATGGACATAACGCCCTCGGTTCCGGTAGAATGTTCCGTTACACCAAGGCAATAGATAATCGGCGCCTTCTCTGCCGTTGCGTACATCCGTGCCGCTGCGATCAGATCCTCCTTATTGATATTGCAGATTTCAGCCACCCGTTCCGGCGGATAATCCTCCACAATATTCCTCAGTTCTTCAAATCCCTCGGTACGCTCCGCGATAAATTTCTCGTCGATCAGGCCTTCTTTGATAAAGATATGCATCATGCCGTTTGCGAAAGCCACATTTGTTCCGGGTTTCAACTTCAAATGAATATCTGCCTTTTTCGCGATATCGATCGTCCTCGGATCTGCGACAATCAGCTTCGCTCCGTTTGCCACCGCGCGGCGGATCTGCATACCGACCACCGGATGCGCTTCCTCCGGGTTGGAACCGACAAGCATAATGCAGTCCACATCATGCGTGATGTCATAGATCGGGTTAGTCATGGCACCGGAGCCCAGTGTCATTGCCAGTCCGGCCACGGATGCAGAGTGGCATACTCTTGCACAGTTATCGACATTGTTCGTACCGAAGCAGGTCCTCACCATCTTCTGCACCATATAGACGTCCTCATTCGGGGAACGGGAGCAGGCAAATCCAGCCAGCGAATCGGAACCGTACTTTTTCTTGATCTCCATGAACTTAGAAGCTACCAGATCAAGCGCCTCGTCCCATGTCGCACGCTCAAATTCACCGGTCTCATGATTCTTGATCAGAGGATATTTGATCCTCTCTTTCGAATGAACAAAATCGAATGAACCGGAACGCCCCTTCACACACAGTCTTCCGTGGTTGGAAGGACCGTCCGCACCCATCACATCCACGATTTTATTGTCTTTAACAACCAAATCCAACTGGCAGCCGGTCGCGCAGTGCGGGCAGGTCGTACGCACATATTTCACTTCCCAGGAGCGGTACTCTTTTCTGCGTTTCAGAGTCAGAGCGCCGGTCGGGCAGGCCTGTGTACAGCTTCCGCAGGACTCGCAGGTGCTGTCTGTCCGGTCGATGCCGAACGGACTGGAAATCTTTGAAGCAAATCCGCGCTCTGTCGTGCCGATGGCGCCGCGTCCCGCAATTTTCTCGCAGGTATTCACGCACCGATGGCAAAGGATACATTTATTGGGATCGTAAACGATGAACGGATTCGTGTCATCGATCTCATACTCCTGAATCTCTCCCGGATAACTGGTCTGCTCCACACCGTATTTCCGGCACAGATCCTGCAGCTTGCAGGCGCCGTTCTTTGTACAGGTGAAACAATCTGTCTTATGATTTGATAATAGCAGATCCAGTACAGACCGTCTCGCTTCCACTACACGCTCGCTCTCCGTGTGAATCACATTTCCTTCCGCAACTGGGAAAGAACACGCAGTGACAAGCTTCGGGTTCCCCTCAATCTCTACCAGACACATTCTGCAGGATGCCTCGGGGTCGAGTTCTTTGATATAGCAGAGAGTAGGAATTTCAATACCGACCGACTCCGCAGTCTGAAGGATCGTTGTTCCCTCTTCTACCGTGACTTCTATTCCATTGATTGTAACATTGATCATTTTATCGCCCCATCCTTTCCTTACTCTTTGTAAATCGCGCCAAAACGGCATTTCTCAATACAGGTTCCGCACTTAATACACTTCGAAGTATCGATGGAATGCGGCGTTTTTACTTCACCTGTGATCGCATCCGCCGGGCAGGTGCGCGCACACAGGGTACAACCCTTACACTTCACAGGATCAATCTTATAAGTCGTCAGCGCGCGGCAGGTGCCGGCCGGGCATTTCTTATCCCGGATATGGGTGATATACTCCTCGCGGAAATATTTTAATGTGGAGAGTACCGGGTTCGGCGCCGTCTGTCCGAGACCGCACAGTGCGTTCTGTTTGATCTGACCGGCCAGCTTTTCCAGACGATCCAGATCCTCCATCTCACCCTTTCCGCTGGTAATCTTTTCCAGAATCTCCAGCATACGCTTTGTCCCGACACGGCAGGGCGTACATTTTCCGCAGGACTCATCTACCGTAAACTGCAGGAAAAACTTCGCGATGTCAACCATGCAGGTATCCTCATCCATAACGATCATACCGCCGGAACCGACGATAGATCCGATGCTGGCCAGATTTTCATAATCGATCGGAATATCATAATACTGTGCCGGAATGCATCCGCCGGAAGGGCCGCCTGTCTGCACTGCCTTGAACTTCTTTCCGTTCGGAATGCCGCCGCCGATATCATCAATAACGGTAGAAAGCGGCGTGCCCATCGGAATCTCCACCAGACCGGTATGGTTGATTTTTCCGCCGAGGGCAAATACTTTTGTGCCTTTTGATTTCTCTGTACCCATCGCGGCAAACCATTCCGCTCCGTTAAGGATGATCCGGGGAATATTTGCCCATGTCTCCACGTTATTTAAAATCGTGGGGCTCTCAAATAATCCTTTGACAGCAGGGAAAGGAGGTCTCGGACGCGGCTCCCCGCGGTTTCCTTCAATGGATGTCATAAGAGCGGTCTCCTCACCGCAGACAAACGCGCCGGCTCCCAGCCGCAGTTCGATATCAAAATCAAAACCAGTATTGTATATGTTTTTACCGAGCAGTCCGTACTCTCTCGCCTGATCAATGGCAATCTGCAGACGTTTGACAGCAATCGGGTATTCGGCACGCACGTATATATATCCCTGATTGGATCCGATCGCGTAGCCTGCGATTGACATGGCTTCCAGTACAACATGGGGATCGCCCTCGAGAACGGAACGATCCATGAATGCGCCCGGATCACCCTCATCAGCATTACAGCAGACATATTTCTGAACATTTCCCCGATTGCCTGAGGCGAATCTCCACTTCAGTCCGGTCGGGAATCCCGCTCCGCCTCTGCCGCGAAGGCCGGAGTCCAATACCGTCTGAATTACCTCATCCGGCGTCATTTCCGTCAACACCTTGTGAATTGCTTCATACCCGCCGGTTGCAATATACTCATCAATTTTCTCCGGATCAATCACGCCGCAGTTGCGCAGAGCAATTCTCTCCTGATTCTTATAAAAAACAGATTCATTCAGGGAGCGCAGACATACATTGCTTTCCTCATCATGGAGCATATATTTCTCTACAACATTGCCGCCCATGATATGCTGTTCCATAACCTCCGCAGCCTTTCCCGGATTCATTTTAATATATGTAACCTTTTCTTTTCCCGGTTCATAAACTTCCACGATCGGCTCATACTGGCAGAGGCCGATACAACCGGTCTGCGATACTTTCACATGCTCCAGTCTGCGCCTTACTACATCGTCCGTCATCGCGTCCAGAATCGGCTTCGCGCCGCTGGCAATTCCGCAGGTCGCCATACCTACTACAATTCTGGTATCTTCACACTCCTCAGAGCGATAACCGACGGTATTCTCCATCTCTTTTCGGATTGCTTTAATTTCTTCCAGTGTTTTCATAAAACCCCTCCATCAATATTTTGCCAGGATGCCTTCTACATCATCCACCGTCAGCCTGCCGTACACTTCCTCATCGATCATCATGACCGGAGCCAGGCCGCAGGCGCCCACACAGCGGCATGCATCGAGCGAAAACTTGCCGTCCGGCGTACATTCGCCGCCGTTGATCTGGAGAAGTTCCATCAGTTTGTCATAAATCTGTCCCGAACCCTTTACATAACAGGCTGTTCCAAGACATACGGAAATCTTGTGCTGTCCTTTCGGGAAAAGGGTAAACTGTGAATAAAATGTCGCCACGCCGAATATCTTTGCCATCGGCACATTTGTTTTCTCCGAGATGATCTCCTGTACCTCATAAGGCAGATAGCCGTAGATATCCTGCGCCCTCTGCATGATCGGCATGAGAGAACCCTTCTGGCCTTTCAGCTCATCGATGGCTTGTAAAAGCTCAGCTTCCTGCTGCGGTGTTCCATTAAACGGAACTGTGTTTTTTCTCTCCAAAATAGTTCCTCCTTCATAATATATTTTCGCAACAATTCAGAATCAGATACAACCTGCAACCGTGTCTGATTCTGAATCATCACACATTCCAATCTCCACATAAGCCCCACATCTGACTATGTATCGACTGTTGGTAACAAAACAAAAAACAATTACTGCTCTTTTTTCTTTCTGAGATAAATGAACCAGTATGCACACCCCACGCAGATCGCGCCGCCCACGATATTTCCGAGAGAAACCGGCAACAGGTTTTTCCCAAAGAAATTGCCGACCGTCAGTGCGCTCATATCAATTCCCGCATCTGCTGCCGCCTGTGCATAGGCGGGAACCAGCTTTGCGAACAGCCCCGCACTTATGTAGTACATATTCGCTACGCTATGCTCAAAACCGCAAAGGACGAACATCATGATCGGGAAAAACAGACCGACGATCTTGCCGACTACATCCTTTGCCGCGAAGGAAATCCATACTGCGATACATACCAGGAAATTGCAGAGAATACCTTTGATAAACGCGTCCATAAACGGCATGGAACATTTTGTCACAGCGGTGGAAATGACCGATATCGCCATCGCGTTGCTGAACAGGGACACCTGATGGGAGTAAACAATTGCGCCTCCGACCAGAACGGCGCCGATCAGATTACCAATGTAAACAAATACCCAGTTTTTCAACATACCGCTGAATTTTATCTCTTTCTCGAGAAGCGGTATCGTCAGCAGACAGTTTCCGGTAAACAGTTCACTGCCCGCGATCAGCACCATCGTCAGTCCTCCGGGGAACACACAGGCTCCCAGGAATTTTCCGAGAGACGCCTCTGTGACCGAGACAGCTACCGTCGTCGCCCCCACGCCGCCGAACGCGATAAACGTGCCCGCCAGGATCGCCAGAATGATCATTTTCGGTATCGGGGTATTTACCTTGCCCTTGCCGGTGTTGATGTAATTTTTTGCTACTTCAGCCGGTGAAAAAAAGTTCATAATTAAATCCTCCTTATTAAAATTCTTATAACTAATTTACAATAGAACCTTAAAGGATTGTATGTAAAAAAAATACATAAATTGTTCTAAAAAAAGTGCAATCCACACATTTTTGAGATATTTTTCACAAATCGGAACCTGTTACAAACAAATTTTGAACCGCAACAGGTTCCGGAAATATACCGTTTCACAGATTCACTCGCTCTGCTCTCCGATCATGTCAGTTTTTCTACACGGATGGCGCACACTTTATATTCCGGTATCCGGCAGAACGGATCCAATGCCGCATGCGTCAGCCAGTTCGCGTTTCCGTCCGGAAAATGGAACGGCATCCAGGTCTCACCCTCGGACACCTTCGTCCCGACTCTGGCCGTCGTGATGATCGAAGCCCGCCGGGAGCTGGTCCGAACCGGTTCGCCGTTCCGGATACCGAGTCTGGCTGCATCCATCTCGTTCATCTCGATAAAGGAGCGTCCCTCGATCTCCATCAGTCCCGGTGTACGGCCGGTCATCGCACGCGTCGTGTAATGATACAGAATACGTCCCGTCATCAAAAACAGCGGATACTCCTCGTCCGGCAGCTCGGCCGACGGCGTATACCGCGTCGGATACAGCCAGCCTTTGCCTCGTGTAAATTTACCGACGTGCATGATCGGCGTGCCGGGATGCTCTTTATTCAGGCACGGCCACTGCAGCCCCTGTCCGTTCATGGCGTCCAGCCGCGCATGGCTGATGCCTCCGAAACTCGGTGTCAGTGACGAGATCTCATCCATAATCTGCGTGGAGGTAAGATGCTCCTGCGGATATCCCATCCGGTTCATAAGATCAATAATAATATCTGTATCAAGACGAATATCAAACTCCGGATCCATTGTCAGATCCACCGCTTTCCGAACACGCTGCACGCGGCGTTCCGTATTGGAGAATGTACCCTCTTTTTCCGCATAACTCATACCCGGAAGGATCACGTCCGCGTATTTTGCCGTCTCCGTCATAAACAATTCCTGCAGCACGAAAAAGTCGAGGCTTTCCAAAGCTTTGATAATATGTGTCGTATCGGCATCCGTCACAACTGGATCCTCACCGTAAATATACAGGCCGCGAATCTCTTTGCGGACAGCCGCCGGAAATACATCCGTCGCGTGGACGCCGGGCTTCTTACTTAACGGCACACCCCACGCATCCTCAAATTTTTCAACGACATCAGGATTCGTCACCTTCTGATATCCGGGGAAATCGGTCGGCATGGCTCCCATATCACAGGCACCCTGCACATTATTCTGGCCGCGCAGCGGATTTACACCACAGCCGGATTTTCCGAGTTTTCCGCAGAGCATCGCCATATTTGACATGGACATAACGCCTTCCGTACCGGTCGTATGCTCCGTCACACCCAGGCAGTAAATGATCGGTGCTTTCTCTGCGGTCGCGTACATTCTGGCCGCCTCGATCAGCTGATCCGGGTCGATATGGCAGACCTCACCGACATATTCCGGAGTATAATCCTTCACGATTTCCTTTAATTCCTCAAATCCCTCAGACCGTTCCTCAATGAACTTCCGGTCAATCAGGTTTTCTTTGATCATGACATGCATCATGCCGTTCGCAAAGGCAATATTGGTTCCCGGCTGCAGCTTCAGATGAATATCCGCGTACTGCGTCAGGCCGATATCGCGGGGATCTACCACAATCAGACGTGTCCCGTTCTGAACCGCCTGACGGATCTGCATGCCGACCACCGGATGAGCCTCCTCCGGGTTCGAACCGACCAGCATGATGCAGTCCACATCGTGTGTGATATCATAGATCGGATTCGTCATCGCACCCGATCCCAGCGTCATGGCAAGCCCGGCCACGGAAGCCGAATGGCAGACGCGGGCGCAGTTATCCACATTATTGCTGCCGAAGCAGGTGCGCACCATCTTCTGCACCATATAAACATCTTCGTTCGGAGAACGCGAGCAGGCAAACCCGGCCAACGACTCCGGGCCGTATTTTTTCTTAATTTCCGTAAATTTCGAAGCCACCAGATCCAGAGCCTCATCCCAGCTCGCACGCTCGAATTCTCCGGTCTCCTGATTCTTGATCAGCGGATATCGGATTCTGTCCGGAGAGTGAACAAAATCAAAGCTTCCGGAACGCCCCTTGACACAGACAAGCCCGTGGTTGGAAGGACCGTCCGCCGCCTGTACATCCACGATACGGTTATTTTTTACCACCAGATCAAACTGACAGCCGGTCGCACAGTGCGGACAGGTTGTCCTGACATGCCGCACATCCCACTCCCGATAGTCTTTTCTTCGCTTCTCCGTGATAGCGCCGGTCGGACAGGCCTGAGCACAGTTGCCGCACGACTCGCACAGCGTAGATTTCCAGTCGTCTCCGAACGGAGCTTCAATGATATTGTAATTACCCGTTTTCCTCAGAATGATCGCGTGGCGTCCGGTCGATTTTGCACAGGTGCTGACACAACGCTGGCAATGCAGGCAAAGCTCCGGGCGGTAATGCAAAAACGGATGAGCGTTGCGCTCCGGCTTTTCTATCTTAATGCGGGTTCCGTCGTAGGAAGAGCGCTCCAGACCATACTCATCGCAATATTTCTGCAGCTCACATGCGCCGTTTTTGGAACAGCTGAAGCAATCCTGTTTGTGATTTGACAGCAGCAGATCCAGCACCAGCCTGCGTGCCTGTGTAATCCGCTCGTTTTGGGTTTGAATGACCATGCCGTCTTTCACTTTTGTATTGCAGGCGGGCAGCAGCTTATCAATACCCTCCGCCTCCACCACACACAGACGGCAGCAACCGATCTCATTCACATGCTTTAAATGGCAGAGTGTCGGTATTTCTATACCGGCGATTTTTGCAGCCTCCAAAATCGTCGTACCGGGAGCGGTTTCTATATTTTTCCCATCTATTATCAATCGGATCATTTATCTCTGCCTCCTTCCAGTACACCGCAGCCGAAGTGGTCGCAGCGCAGACAGCGGCCTGCCTCCTGCATCGCCTCTTCATATGTAAACGGGTTCTCTACATGTTCAAAATCCAGTTTCCTGAGATAAGCGGGACGCTCAGTGATATTCGCACGTCCGGTAGGTATACGATTATTTTCTCTGGCTTCCGGCGCCTGCGCGTCGCAATTCAGCTTATGATGGTATCCCAGATACTCATCGATATTCCGGGCCGCAACTTTTCCGGCTGCAATGGCCCGGATCGCCGTAGCCGGCCCGGTCGCGCAGTCGCCGCCGGCAAATACGCCCGGAATCTCCTCTACCGCAGTATCCAGGCCCGCGACAAAAACGCCTCTCTTCGTCGGCATGCCGAATTCCTCAAACGGCTGACAGACAATATCCTGTCCCACCGCAATCAGAATCACATCGCACGGAATCCGTATGGGTTCTTTATTTGCATTCATCGGACTCGGCCGGCCGGCACGGTCATAAGGACCGATCATCTGCGGCTGAGCAATCAGCGCACTGCAGTTGCCGTCCGAATCCTTCTCAATGGAAACGGGAGCCTGCAGGGTCATCAATTCGATTCCTTCCATAATGGCAGATTCAATCTCCGTATCGAGGGCTGTCATATCGTCCTGCCGTCTCCGATATACAATGCGGACATCCTTTGCCCCGCAGCGAGCCGCGCTTCTTGCCGCGTCCATCGCCACATTTCCTCCGCCGACCACAACGACCGTCTTTCCCGCGTAATCCGGGATCTTACCATGACCGATACGCTCCAGCATATCCACGGCAGATTCCACGTGACCGGCATCCGCTCCGTCCAGTCGAAGCGTCTTCCCGACCTGCGCCCCAATGGCAACAAATACAGCGTCATGCTCCTCAAAGACCTCCTGAACCGTCACATCCGCACCAACATTCGTATTATATTTTACTTCAATCAGACCCGCTGACAGAATGGCCCTTATATCCTCATCTAAACGATCCTTCGGAAACCGGTAATTCGGAATACCGTAACGCAGCATCCCGCCCAGTTTATCCCGCCGCTCATAAATTACAGCCTTGTGTCCCATCAAAGCAAGAAAATATGCCGCCGTCATGCCGGCCGGGCCGCCGCCGATCACGGCAATTTTTTTCCGGTCGCAACATTGGCCTTCGGCACTAAAACCTGATCTGCCGGAATCTGATCCACGGCATATTTTTTCAATCCGCGGATATTCAATGAATCATCGATCAGATTACGCCGGCACCGTTCCTCGCAGGGATGCTCACAGATCATGGCGCAGGCCGTCGGCAGGGGATTATCCTTGCGGATCAGGTTGATCGCCCCCGCGTAATCCTCCTCTCCCACCAGCGCAATATAGCCCGGTATGTCCACATGTGCCGGGCACATATTGATACAGGGTACTTTCTGCCTGATGTTGCCGGGACATTCGTGATTCTGAATATGACTGATATATTCCTCCTCAAAAGTCTCCAGCCCCAGCAGCACCTCGGTTGCTGACTGGTAACCGATGGCGCAATCCGCCGTATCACGGATCATGATTGCCAGCTGTTTCATGTGATCCAGCGTTTCCATGGTAGCGTCGCCATCCAGAATACTCCGAAGCAGGATCTCCAGCTGCGGCAGTCCATCACGGCACGGAACACATTTTCCGCAGGACTGATTCGCGGACGACTGCAGCAGAGCATACTGGATCGTCAACGGACAGGTTCCCGGCGGATAACCCT
>Ga0192240_10226_pt1 | contig 26443 bp, 17 predicted proteins | sample Koala_Koa27_H3_FD_131237 | JGI IMG/M metagenome (GOLD analysis project Ga0192240, IMG submission 131237) | Enriched cells from koala feces incubated with labeled cellulose particles, San Francisco Zoo, California, United States - Koala_Koa2-7_H3 ...
AAATTATATTGATTTATAGGTATTTAATAGGGGTGGTTAACAAAAAACCTCTATTGGCTGTAACAAAATACCCCTCTGTGTGTACAAAATACCCTTTTAATGTAAACATCTCTCCATCTCTCTTACTTTGGCTTCTTTTACTTTTGTAATCTATTGTTTGAATTTATTAACTAATACCCTGGAATACGTATGAAGAAATAATCACAATCTAAAAATGTAAACGAACTTTTAAACCACTAATGAATCCATATATCCGGTTTTTAAGTTGACCAACCCAATGGATCGAAAGATCTGAAGAAGAAAAGGAAATAAAAACTAATACTAAAATTAACAAGATGAAAAAGCAATCTAAATCAATTATTTTATTGAGATCAGCGAGTCTGGCATTGCTTGTAGGAGCATTGGCAGGAACGCCTTCGCTGATATTTGCCTCGGGGTCTGTTCCGGTACAAACACATGCACAACAACAAAGCCGGAATGTGAAAGGCGTCGTCGTGGACGAAACCGGAGAACCTGTTATTGGGGCAAATGTGACCGTGGAAGGAACCTTAATAGGAACCATTACGGACTTTAATGGTGAGTTCCGGTTGGATGTACCGGCAGAAGGAATCCTGCTGGTCTCTTATATCGGATATTCCAATCAAAAGGTGACCCTGACAGGCAGTACTACTTATCATATTGTATTAAGAGAAGATTCCGAACTACTGGATGAAGTCGTGGTAGTGGGATATGGTACGATGAAGAAAAGCGATATTTCCGGTTCGGTAGTTTCTGTTAATCAGGAAGACATGATGAAACGGAATCCGGTGAACATTGTACAGGGCTTACAGGGAGCTGCTGCCGGAGTAATGGTTTCAAAAAACTCCGGAGATCCATCCGGTGCCGCCACTATCCGTATTCGTGGGGTCGCGACAGTAAACGGATCAGCAGACCCTCTATATGTAGTAGATGGGGTACAGGTAGGATCCAGTGCTGATTTCGTAAACCCCGCAGATGTAGAGAGTATTGAGATCCTGAAAGATGCTTCCGCAACAGCGATTTATGGAGCCCGCGGTGCCAATGGGGTGATCATGATCACTACCAAAAAAGGGTCTGCCGGAAGAACGAACGTAAACTTCTCAGCCAATTTTGGTATTCAGACCATGGCAAGAAAACTGGATGTGGCAGATGCAGATCTGTTTGCCTATTCTGTGCGTCAGGGACATGCAAATGAAGGTTCAGCTATCACCAATGAGGCGTTTACGGAAAAATACACCGGCCAGCTCCGGACTATTGACTGGCAGGATGTAATGTCCCAAAATGCTTTCCAGCAAAATTACGCCCTGTCGGTGACCGGCGGTACGGAAAAATCACAATCTGCCTTTTCAGTCGGTTACCTGAAGAATGAAGGGGTAGTATTGGATACGGATTACAGCCGTCTGACAGCACGTGCCAGCAGTAATTATAAAGTGAAAGATTTTATTGAAATAGGAGGTAGTATTTCCCTCGAGCATAGTGAAAAGAATGTAACCGGTAATATTCGTGAATGGGCCACCCTGACACCAACCATGGATTATGTGGAAGACGGCCGGCTGGTTAGCTATAATTATAACGACCGGAACGCACAGGGGGAATATTATACATTCTACCAGACTACCAGTGAAGGGGATATTGCAAAGGGACAGGACAATCCGTATGCTGAAAGAAAGACGGCCGATAAAACTCCGGATTACAACAATACCATCCTGGCAAATGCTTATCTGGACCTGAAACTGGTCAAAGGGTTGTCTTTCCGTACAGTTGCTTCCTATAAATTAGATACGTATGACGGTAGTACATTTACAGTAGCAAATAACCGGATTATTACCTCTTCCGGTTTAAATAGTTTCTGGCTGGAACAGCTTCAAAACAATGAAACTGCATTAGAGAGCTATTTCACCTATAACTGGAAAAATACCAATCATAGTGTGAACATCGTAGCCGGTAATACCGTCAGTAACAGTTGGGGACACTGGGTGGAAGGTAGTGCGAACGATTTTCTGGCAGATACCTACCGCCTTCTCTCTCTGACCAGTGACCAGTCTTCCAGAACATCGGACGGAGGATATTATCTTGACAGCCGTTATGTTTCATTTTATGGACGTGCGCTCTATTCTTATCTGGACCGTTATATTGTGACTTTCACCGTACGCCGGGACGGATCTTCCAACTTTGGTTCCGGAAACCGTTGGGGAACATTCCCTTCTGCAGCGTTAGCCTGGCGTCTGTCGGAAGAAGAATTTGTACAGAGCCTGGATTTCTTCAGCAACCTGAAAGTGCGTTTAGGATGGGGACAAACCGGTAACGCGGGAAATTCGACTAATCTGTCGGTAGCCCAGCTCTCTTCTAACCGTATCTCTTATGACTGGGGAACCCTGGGAGGTTCAACATCCGGCAATAACAAAGTGACAGGGGTGGCCCAGTCTTATCTGATCGACACCAATCTGAAGTGGGAGACCAATACACAAACCAATATCGGGTTGGATATCGGTGTACTGAATAATAGCCTGAACTTCACGTTTGATTATTTTATCCGTGATTCCAAAGACCTGCTTCTCTACCGCAGTGTACGTCCGTCTACCGGTTTCTCCCAGATGTATACCAATGCCGGACACATCCGCAACCAGGGATTTGAGTTTAGTGTAGCCTACAATAAGCGCTTTGGTGACTGGACATTGGGTGCTTCGTTAACCGGTTCCACTCTGAAAAACAAAGTGATAGATGTCGGCGATCCTATCTACGCTTCAGAAGCAGATGCCGGTGACCTGTGGGACACTCATTCCATAACCATGAACGGATATGCCGTAGGATCCTATTATGGATATGTAGTAGATGGTATTTTCCAGAGCCAGGCAGAAATCGATGCCTTGAATGCTGCTTCTCCCGGTGGTACTTACCAGGAAACCAACACCTCTCCCGGTGACTACCGCTATAAAGACCTGAACGGTGACGGACAAATCAACGAAGAAGACCAGACAGTGATCGGAAACGGATTCCCGAAACTGAATTATGGTCTGACCCTGAATGCAGGCTATAAGAACTTTGATGCTATGATCTATCTGTATGGTATGGCTGGCGTAGATGTATATTCTTATTCAGCGATGAAACTAACCTCTTTGTATAAAACAGCCGGTGGTATCCAGAATACATTGAAAGATTATATCAACCATGCATGGACTTCTACAAACCCAAGCAATGAGAATCCACGTTTCACCATTGTGGACTACAACAACAACAAAAAAGCCTCGTCTGCTTATGTAAAAAAGGGGGATTTCCTGAAGATCGCAAATATTCAGATCGGATACACACTGCCCAAATCATTTTTAATTCCTCTGAAGATAGAAAGTGCCCGTATATTCGCATCTGTTGAAAATGTGGCCACTATCTCAGGATATAATAAATATGGTGACCCGGAAATAGGGAATCCGGACACTGATACGAACTCCTCAGCAGTTCTGACAGGGTATGACGCAGGACGTTATCCGTATCCGAGAGCCTATGTGTTTGGTCTGAGTGTTCAGTTCTAAGAATAGTTAACAATTAAATGCAAGACGTAATATGAAAAATATATATGCATATCTGTTAGCAGGAACGCTTTTATTGACAGGCAATTCCTGTAGCGATTATCTGGAAGTCAATCATTATAATATACTTCCGGGTGACTACATGTTTCTGAGTGAAAAAAATGCGATGGAAGGATTAGTCGGATGTTATGATACTTTTTATCCGGATAAAGAGGCATTTGATGAGATCGGTGTAGATCTTTCCATGTGGGGATTTAAACCTCAGTTTATGTTGGCGAACCACCCGACTATGGATACGCAGGCCAGTGGATGGGATAAAAATTATAATACACAGGACTGGATCGCATCCGATGCAGAATTTATCCAGTTGTGGGCAGGACACTACCGGGCGATTACCCGTTGTAACTATTTCTTGGATGGTCTGAATGAGATGGAAGATGAACTGTTCGAGGACGGAGCGGAAGGTAAAAAATGGCTGGAAGCAGAAGCACGTGCAATCCGTGCATGGAACTATCTGAACCTGGCGAAAAACTTCGGACGTATTCCTATGCTTGAAACAGGAGAGGATTTCCTCAATACGCCCGCTAAACCAAGAGCTGCTACTGTGGATGAAACATGGGAGTTCGTGATACAGGATTTTGAATATGCAGCTGCTATTCTGGACTGGAGACCTTCTAATGGAGAGTATGGCCGTGTAACAAAAGGATTTTGTCTCAGCTATCTTGGAATCGTAAAAATGTATCAGGAAAAATACGAAGAGGCAAAATCCTTGTTTAAGCAGGTGATGGATAGTGGTATTTATTCGCTGGTTCCCTGCTACAGTTACCTGTTCGACACTGACAAAGCATGGACGACAGAAGATATTTTTGCAGTCGTGATGTGGACCGATAACGGAAGTAATATGGGAAGCGCGAATGGTTGGGATCCGCAGGATGACCACTACATGTTTGCTATGTATAACACAGCTTCCACCGAATATGGTGGATGGGGATCCCTTTATATCTCCTGGGAATGTTATTACTCCTTCGAAGAGGGAGACCGCCGCAGGCAAATGTCTATGGCGGCTCTTGGTGAAGAGAATCCTTTTACCGGCCAGTTACTGGGAGTCAGCGAAGGTTTTACAACTCCGAAGATCGGGGCTGAATATATGCCGAATATTTCCAGTACGAAATACTGGCGTATGCCTGCTGACTACAATGTGGTCAACCAGCCGTTCACCATGCATCACCTGCGTTACTCGGAAATCCTGCTGGATTATGCGGAATGCTGTTTCCGGACAGGAGAAAATGCAAATGGATGGAATGCGATCAACCAGGTACGTGAACGGGCATTCGGTCGTCTTGAAATAGAATCCAATCTGAAATCACAGAACCCGGACTATCCGATCCGGTTGTTAGGTGCTGATGATCAGGTAACGGTTCCGGATGCACAAACCTACTACAGCCAGTATAAAAATGAAAAAGGATACTCCGCTGATACCTGGTTAGTGGCCGTGAATATGGAACGCCGTCATGAATTCAATGCGGAATACAGCTTTTTCTATGATATCAAACGTTCAGGTATGATTGAAGAATTTCTGAATATTGAATATCCCAAAGGAATAGGAACAGCAGATTCTTATACTCAATGGCAGACCTATCGCAATTTCGACCTGAACATGAATAAGTTGAATCTCTATCCGATCCCTTATCAGGAAATTCTGACCAACAACGGAATTGACCCTTCCGACCAAAACCCCGGATATTAATTTTATAGTAAGATCTTACGTTAAGATATAAGTTGATAATGAGAAGTAGCCTGCCAAAGGAACCAACCGGTTCCCGCAGGCTACTTTGTTTTTAATATGTGCAGCATAACCCCAAAGAAGTTATTCCGGATGGCTGTATGTGAGGATTGGTAATCAGTCATGGCCGGAAGATCCGTAAATAACCCCGACGGGGTTTCAGCAATAGCCCAAGGCCGAGCGAAGCGAGCCCCTGGGTTAAGGATCATTATTCTGTAACCTTGTAAAGGTTTCATTTCCCTGCCACACAGGATGCAACCCACTGCGGGGTTGACTTGTGGTGAATCCTACCCAGGGAATCGCCTTTGGCTCATCCCTGGGCTATTGATGGTACCCCTTTGGGGTATTTACGGATCTTCCGAGCACGACTGATTTGTAATCTGAATCTTTTTAGTATGAGGAGCTCAAGATTCGACTTTTTTTTTAATCCTATGAAAATATATAAACCATAAATATTTATCAGATCATAGATTTTGTTCCCGCCTGCGCGGGAAACATGTTTTTTATCTTTTTTGATTTTGATCTAATGGGTTTATAATTAATTATTTAATATTGCTTCTTTTAATGGGGAAAGAGATTTGACAAGGAAATAAATAAATAACCAACCGCAAAGTTGATTATATTTGTTTATGAGTTCAAATAAAGACAGCGCTTCCCGGTGGCTGAACAGAAAGGTAACCGAAGCCAAAAGGGCTTATATTTCGGCTGCGGTATGCACGTTGTTAAGTGCAGGGTGTTTTGTTGTTTTTTCCTGGTATTTATCAGGATTTGCCGCCTTATGGCTTAGGGATGGAATTATAGGATCCACTATATTGCTGTATGGATTGGTATTCCTGACGGGCAGATATCTGTTTGCTCATGTGGCATCCCTGTGTAACTATCAGGCAGCGAATACCATTGTTTCCAACATGAAAAAAAGCTGTATCCGGTACTACTTAACGATAGCCGGTCGGACTCCATAGCCAGTACTCTATTAGTCACCCGCATTAGTGATGATCTGAAAGCCTATTTTGCCTTTTTTATCCCCAATGCCTTAGCATCTGCTTTGGTTAGTATCCCATTGCTGCTTGTTTGTCTCTGGTTCGAAAAATGGGTGGGATTTGTGCTGCTGGTTTCTCTGTTAGTCATCCCGATGCAGATGATCGTGATTGGTATCGGTGCTGAAGAGCTCCACAAAAAGCATATCAACCTGTTTGTGAAGTATTCGGCCGTTTTCTACAACCGCCTCCAGACCATTGCTGAAATTGTCAATCTGGATAACTTCAAACCTCAATATCATTTTCTGGCTGAAAAAAGTAAGGCCTTGAATAAGGCAACTATTACTGTTATGCGGGTGGCTGTCCTGTCATCGGCTGTGCTGGAACTGTTTGTTACAATTGCAATCGCCGCAATCGCCATTTATCTGGGAATGAGTTTGCTGGGGATTATGAATGGCCCTAACTACGGGAAAGGATACGATTTTCGTGTCGCCCTGTTCCTGCTCACCCTATGCCCTTATTTTTTCTTTTATGTGCGGAGGTTTGTCAGTGCCTATCATGACCGGAACAGAGCCCTGGCATCGGCTAAACTATTAATGCCTGTATTAGACAATCAGGTGCAACCTCCTTTGGAGGAAGCGAAGGGAGTATTCAACGGATTAGAGATCACAGATCTCAGTTTTGGGTATCCGGGTTCACTGCAGAAAGTGCTGCACGACATCCACCTTACATTCCCCACTATAGGATTGGTACTCGTGAAAGGGATTTCCGGTTCGGGAAAATCCACACTACTCAAGATCTGTGCCGGGAGCCTGTTAGCACAGGAGGGGAGGGTTTCAGTAAACGGACAGGAGAATGAATGGTCCTACCGGTGGCTGAAAGAAAACTCATCCTATATGAATCAATATCCCTTTATCTTTGATGGAACATTGCACTACAATGTTTTTCTGGAGAAAGAAGCCGTGAAGGAAGAAGTATATCCGGATTTCCTGAATAAAATTCTTGCAAAAAAAGAAGAGGGCTGGCAGACCCGGTTGAGTCATAATGGAAAACAACTTTCAGGCGGTGAAAAACAGTTAATTACCCTGGCACGGATGATGATGCACCCGAAACCGGTTGCCATTCTGGACGAACCGACGGCCAATCTGGACACCGGCACCGTGGAAATTATTCTGCCGCAAATTGTGAAATTAGCCCGGGAGCGGTTAGTGATCGTTGCCTCACATGAGAAAATGTTTGACACAGTGGCAGATCTGATTGTAAACTTAAATTGAGGAGAACAGACAGCTTATGAATAAGTTTATTCTGAAACAGATGGTACAACCTTTCGCCGGTAGATGGCTGAGTGGCATTTTCCTCTTGTTAGTCTGGACTGTGGCCTTTATAGCCCTTCCGGCTATTTCAGGGTGGTTTTTAGCGATGTGTAGCGTAGCATTTGTTACGGCAAACACCCTGTTTTCTTATTTGCTACCTGCTGCTACGATTCGTCTAATCTCCCTGGTACGTACAGGTACCCGCTATTTCGAACGGTTGGAAAACCATAAAACAACGCTGGAAGTACAGCAACGGTTGCAGTTAAAAATATTTCAATCAGTCGCCCGGTTTCCCTATTTCAAAAAGCAGGTCAATAATAATCCCGCACTGCTTGAAAACAGTACACAGGGAGTCGACCAAATATTAAATTACCTCCTGTTGTGGCTCTTGCCGTTTACTGCGCTGATCCTTTCACTCAGTATTTACTTTTTCTTTCTGTATGTTTTCTCGCGGATCATCGCAATCGAATTTTTAGTTTCATCCGCTATTCTTCTGTTTATCGTACCTCAATACTTTTTCCTGAAAAATAAAATCCTCTACAGCCAGCTAAAAAACATCGTGAGGAGAATAACCACTCTCTTATCCAGAGTTTCAGAGGCCGGATAGAAATTTCGAAATACCACCTCGAAGATAAGGCAATTAAACAATATGAGGAACGTTTGTCTAAGGTTGAACAGGTAGAAAACAAACTGCAAACCCATTCTTTCACCCTGCAACTGATCGCCGGGTTGGGATTTAGTTATGTAGCGGCCTTTCTGTTTTGGGATTCTGCTACTTATGAAATAGACGCTCCCCTTGCTATCGGGATTTTCTTTGGTATTATGGCACAGGCTGAACTGGCGAAAATGCTCTTTTCCGGAAAATCGGAGAGAAGTTTGGTCGCTAACCAGATCAGGGATCTGGCTACTATTTTCAGGGAAGGGGAGCAACCCATTGAGACAGTCCGGGTTCAGGCTGATTTGGAGAAAGTAATGTTCCGGGAGATAAGTGGTGGTATTCCCGGTACTTCTGTACAGACTCCTGCCATTTCATTGGAACTTAAAAAAGGAGAATGTGTCGCCCTTTTCGGAGAAACCGGACAAGGAAAAACCACACTATTAAACAGTCTGTTTTATCCTGAATACCGACGGAACGGTTCTATCCTGTGGAACGGTGAGACAACATTGCCCCATTTGCCGGTACCAGCCTGTATTTATGTGACCCAGAAAGCCTACCTGCTTACCGGAACACTACGGGAGAATTTTGAAGGCTATCCTGATGAAGCCATAAAACAAGTGCTGAAAACGGTGGATCTGACAAGTTGGTTTGCCACGCTTCCCGAAGGACTGGCAAGCTGGCTGGGAGAAAACGGAGAAACCTTGAGTGGCGGACAGCGTAAAAAGCTGTTACTGGCTCAGGCACTCCTTAAAAACCCACAACTATTGATTGTAGATGAACCTACTGCGGGTATTAGCACTGAAAATGCAATCGCTATATTCCGGAATATCAGATGTCAATATCCCGGAATCACTATTTTAATGGCTACCCACCTGACCGAGTTTGAACAGGTAGCAGATCAGGTGGTACGGATCTGATTTATTTCCCTTCCACCCATGCAGTTACCTGATCGTAGAATTCAGCCTGAGACAGGATGCAATCCACTATCTGACCATTTTCATCAATCATGAATTTCTGGAAATTCCAGCGTATTTCCGCATCCATCTTTCCATTTTCCGATTTCTCAGTCAGCCATTTATAGAGAGGTGATTTGTAATCACCCACAACCTGTACTTTTTCCATAATAGGGAAAGTAACCCCATAATTTAGTTTACAAAATTCCATGATCTCTTCATTGCTTCCCGGTTCCTGCTCCCGGAAGTTATTACAGGGAAAGCCCAGGATCACAAAATGATCGTTTTCATGTTGTTGGTAGAGTTCCTGCAACTTTTCATACTGGGGAGTTAATCCGCATTTGGAAGCCACATTCACTACCAGTACTTTTTTCCCTTTAAACTGTGACAGGTCACATTCATTTCCCTGAATGTCTTTCACGGTGAAATCATGCAGGCTTTTTGTCTGTGCAGACGCAAAAGTGGTTCCTATAACCAACGCAAGTAAAAAAATGATTTTGTTCATAATTGTTCTGTTTGAATAATAGATAGAATAAAAACGTTTTGTTTATGCTGATATCCTACCGGATGATTCAACAAAGGTAACCCAATAAACATAGCAAATCTTAAGATTACCTTAAATTTATGTTATGTATATAAGAATATTTACCGGTGTGGATTTCTGATTTCATTTTAAATAGAGGGACAGCAAAATAGTCAGGATTTATATTTCATGTGAATTCCAATTCCGGTATATCTGTTATTAGCAATACCTATACTGTGGTACTCTTCAAATAACCCGGAAGGGTTGAAGTGGATTTTAGTAAATGGATGACCGGATCTGTGAAAATGCCTGGTTATTCATGCCGTTAGTAAACTTCTCTTCCTGTCCGTCTGTTTTTTTATAAATCAATTAAATTTTATCGTTATGCAGTGGGAGGGTAGAAGAGTAAGTACAAATGTAGAGGACCGGAGAGGAATGGGCGGAGGTTTGTCCGGTCGTGGCGGATGTACGTTAGGTGGTGGAATAGGGACTATTATTCTGGTGCTGGCTTTCTGGTTATTCGGAGGCAATCCTTTACAATTGTTGGGGATATTAGAAGGAACGCAATCTCCTTCTTCCGGGTATGTACAGAATTACGAACCCTCGGCTCAGGAAGATTCACTGGCTCAGTTTGTCGCGGTGGTTTTAGCGGATACAGAGGAGGTCTGGTCGGATATTTTCAGTCAGATGGGGCAAACGTACCGGAAGCCGACCCTGGTTCTTTTTACCGGCTACACTACTTCTGCCTGTGGAACTGCCCAGCGTGCTACCGGCCCTTTTTACTGTTCAGAGGATGAGAGGATCTATGTGGATCTGTCTTTTTTCCATGAGATGGAAACCCGGTTCAGGGCTGGAGGGGATTTTGCCTATGCCTATGTCATTGCCCATGAAGTGGGGCATCACGTACAGAAACTGTTGGGTACATTAGATCAGGTGCATACCCTTATGGCCCGTTCCGGACAGCGTTCGGCGAATGATCTTTCTGTGCGGCTGGAGTTGCAGGCGGATTTTTACGCGGGCGTGTGGGCCAATCAGACGGAAAGGCTGTTTCAAAGCCTGGACCCGGGTGATATTGAGGAGGCGCTGAATGCAGCCACTGCGATTGGGGATGACCGCCTGCAGGAAGAGGCCCAGGGCTATAGTGTTCCGGATTCTTTTACCCATGGAACCTCCCAACAACGTCATGACTGGTTTTACAAAGGTTACCGGACCGGAGACATTTCACAGGGAAACACGTTTGAGTGATCTTTTAAGGACGAATGAATTGGGAAACCTTTCGTTCTTCAGAGAAAAGGATGGCCGTATTAATGAGGGCCAAATGGGAATAAGCCTGTGGAAAGTTCCCTAACTGGCTTTTGGTCTGGAAATCCAGGTCTTCACTGAACAACCCTAAATGATTGGAATAGGTCAGCACCTCATGGAGCATCCGGAGTGCCTCCTGCTCTTCACCAATCACAAACATGGCCCGGATCATCCAGAAATTGCAGATGGTAAAAGAGGAAGATGGCAGGCCGAAATCATCATGATTCCGATAGCGGAACATCAGTCCATTATGATATAATTCTTCTTTTACTTTCCATACGGTTTTAATAAACAGCTCATCTTTCGGTTCTATGAAACCATAATACTCCATCAATAACAGCGAGGAATCCATATCTTCGCTACCATATGCCTGTGTAAAACTTTGAAGTTGTTCATTCCATCCATGTGTTAATACATCCTTTTTGATCCGGTCCGCCTCTTTTCTCCATTCTTTTTCCTGCCAGGATTTGTGCAGGCAACGGGCAATTTTAACCGCTCTGTCTAAGGCTACCCAGGACATGACTTTGGAAAATACGAAATGATCCACCTTATTCCGGAATTCCCAAATGCTCTGGTCGGGGGCAGACCAATCCTGATAAACGGTCCGGACCATACTTTTTACCATTTCCCACATCTCTTCCAATTCATCTAAGGTGCCTGGAAAATGAATGTAGTAGCGATACATCACATCCATCAGATAACCCAGTGAATCGTTTTGTTTCTGGAAATAGGCGGCATTCCCGACACGTACCGGTTTTGAATTGGCAAAGCCGGATAGATCAGGAAGAATCTTCTCTTCTAAATTCTTTTCCCCATGGATGCCATACATGATTTGAAAAGTCTCTGTTTTGGTTTTAAGGATTCCCTTAATAAAGCCCATAAATCGTTTAGCGGCAGACTGATGTCCCATATTTATCAGCGTATCAATCGACATGGAAGCATCCCGCAACCAGCAGAAACGATAATCCCAGTTACGCATCTCTCCAATTGTTTCAGGGATACTGGTCGTTAAGGCTGCCAGCACAGCTCCGGATTCCTGAAAAGACATTAACTTCAGGATCAGAAGGCTCCGGGAGATCGCGTCATCATATTGTTTGAAGCGACGGGAACGGTTGCACCAGTTCAACCAGTAGATCTTGGTTCGTTCAAACTCCAGGTAAACCCGTTCCATATCGATGGGGATCAGTTTCTGGTTGTAGGAAAGGAGCAGATATTCATCTTTCTCCAGCCGGATCTCTTTTCCTTTTAACAGGGAGGAATAATCCAAACTGGAATATAAATAAAAATTATCCTGCTCATTCACAGAAGAGTAGGTTTTAATAAAATGAGGTAACTCTTTAAACAGGGCCGCTTCCTGGGCATAATTCATCACCGGTTCATAATGAATACGAAAGACCGGACTTCCCTTCATCAGCCGGATATAGCGATAAATCTCAGCCGGCATATAATGATCATTCTCCGTGGTCCGGTAACGGGGCATAAAATCCAGTACCTCAAAGCTACCTTCATCAGACAAAAACTGAGTACATAATATATTGGTAAAAGGAATATATTTTTGACTGACCTGATATTTATCAGAGACGATAAAAGACAAACTACCCCCTTTCTCTTTATCCAGTAGTTTCGTAAAAACAGAAGGAGAATCAAAGTTGGGCAGACATAACCAATCCATACTTCCTTCCCGGGAAATGAGTGCCGCTGTCTTACAGTTCCCGATCACTCCATAGTCTAATGTATCCATCTATTTGTATGTAATGAAATGACACAGAGGACCACCGGTTTTTCATATATTCAAATCCGTATAAACCTGTATTCTCTTTGCCATCTGTATGCTTGTATTTTTTTAGACAACTTCCTTTGATTATATGAACTAAACCACTGTGCGATCTGTTTTCAGAGTGTACTTGTTCAGATTTGATCCATATGAAACTTGTTATTATATCTAACAGATTGCCTCTTAAAATTGTTGAAGAGCAGGGAACGTATAAAATCGTTCATAGTGATGGTGGTTTAGCTACCGGATTAGACTCTTTAAAAACCACGCATGCCAAACACTGGGTCGGTTGGCCAGGTATGTATGTAGAGGATGGAAAAGAGAAAGAAGCAATTCATAAAGAATTAAAAGCGCAGCATTTCCATCCGGTCTATCTCACACCCGAACAGATCGAGAATTATTATGAAGGATACAGTAATAGTGTACTTTGGCCTCTGTGTCACTATTTTTCCACCTATATGAACTATGAGAACAGTTATTGGGAAGCCTATAAAGAGGTCAATAAATTATTTAGTGATGAAGCCTGTAAGATCATCGAACCCGGCGATATTGTCTGGGTACAGGATTACCAGTTGATGCTGTTACCGGCGTTGATCCGGGAATGTGTGCCGGATGTCAGTATCGGTTATTTCCATCATATCCCTTTTCCCTCGTATGAGCTGTTCCGGGCTTTGCCGGAACGGGCAGACTTGTTAAATGGACTATTGGGAGCCGATCTGGTCGGTTTCCATACTCATAGCTATATGCGGCACTTTATCAGTGCGGTCTACCGGGTTCTGAATCTGGAGTGTAATCTGGATGAGATCCAGTTAGACAGCCGGGTGGTTGATGTGGATGCTTTTCCGATGGGTATTAACTATACTCAATATCATGATGCCATCTTAGATAAACATATCAGCAGGCAGGCAAAAGAGCTGAGGAAAAACTTTGGAGATGTCAAGCTGATCGTCTCCGTAGACCGTCTGGACTATAGTAAAGGAATTCTGATACGGTTGGCCAGCTTTGAGAGTTTTCTGGAAAATCATCCGGAATACCAGGAGAAAGTATCGCTGGTGATGGTTGTTTCCCCTTCACGGGATACGGTTGATATCTATGCCGAACTGAAAGATAAAATTGATAAAATGGTAGGAGCGATCAATGGTAAATATGCAAGTAGCCACTGGACACCCATCCACTATTTTTACAGGGCTTTTGATTTTGAAGAGGTGACCGCTTTGTATAATATGGCAGATATTGCATTAGTCACCCCTTTGCGGGATGGCATGAATCTGGTTGCCAAAGAATACCTCGCTACTAAACGGGACCAGCCCGGTGTCCTGATTCTGAATGAAATGGCCGGAGCGGCTATTGAACTTTCAGATGCGTTAATCGTGAATCCGACAGATACCAAAGAAATAGAGGATGCAATTCTGGCAGCTCTCGAAATGCCGGTTGAAGAACAGATGAAATCTCTTCATGCGATGCAGGAGATCATCTCTTGCCAGACAGTGGAACAGTGGGCGAAAGACTTTATTGATGAACTGAAAGAGGTCAAAAAGAAAAATGATGTGTTGCAGGAGAAGATCGTAAAAAAGGAGAATCTGCAATTAATCAAAAAACAATACAAGAAAGCGAAGAAGAGATTGATTCTGCTGGACTATGACGGTACATTAGTTCCGTTTTATAAAAAACCGGAACAGGCCATTCCTTCAAAAGATCTGATGGAACTACTGGCTATCCTGGCGAAAGATCCTAAAAACAGGGTCGTGATCAGTAGTGGCCGGGATCGTAAGAAGCTGGATGAATGGTTAGGAAGCCTGCCGATCGACCTGGCGGCAGAACATGGGGCATTCTATAAAGAGAAGGGAAAATGGCATGAGAAGATCCATGAAATAGCATGGGATGAAGAGATAGTCCGGATCATGAAACATACGGTCAAACGAACCCCTAAATCCCGTCTGGAAATTAAAAAGACAGCGTTGGTCTGGCATTACCGGAGTGTGGATATGTGGCTGGCAGAGTTGCGTGTGAATCAACTGGTCAATGCCCTGATGGCTCCCTGTGCCCGGGCCAATCTCCAGATTATGCGGGGAAATAAAATTGTGGAGGTCAAATCTTCCGATTTTAGTAAAGGAGCCGAAGCCATGCGGCTGATATCGGAAGAAACCTTTGATCTGGTGATGGCTATTGGTGATGACACGACAGATGAAGAGATGTTTCAGGCGCTCCCGGAAGAGGCAGTGACCATCAAGGTTGGGAAATGCTCGAATGCCGCAAAATATAATATCCCTACCCAGCAGGGAACCATCCGGTTTCTGAAGGAATTGATCACGAAGGAGGGGAAAAAATAAAGGATGGATTTCATTCGGGATATTTTAAAAAATGAGGAGTACCAGGTGTGGGTCGGGATGTTCTTTTTCCTGATTTCCTCCTTAGTGATGTATCTGGTTTATAAATATGCACTCCGGATATTAAAAAAACAACTTCCCGGACAAAAACACTGATCGATGATTTTGTCATCGATCTGCTAAAACTCCCTCTACTCTGGTTAGTGATCTGGATCCTGCTGAAAGTGTTTAGCCAGACCTATATAACCAGTCCTGCCGTTCTGGATATTGTCAGTAATATTAATAATATATTACTGATTATGACTACCGGATGGATCATCATTAAAATGGTCCGGGTCATTTTCTATCATTTTCAGCACAGACTGGACATTAACAGCGAAGATAATCTGGTGGCTCGTCAGAATCTGACCCGGATGAAAATCTTTGAAGGAATTGTGGTGGGGCTGATCACTATGGTAATCGTGGCTGTCTGCCTGATGACATTTGATAAGGTACGTGCGGTAGGAGTCAGTTTGCTTACCTCCGCGGGGATTGCCGGTATCATCGTGGGGTTAGCCGCACAGAAAAGTATAGGAGCCATATTAGCGGGTATACAGATTACCATTACCCAGCCGATCCGGCTGGATGATGTGGTGATCGTGGAAGGCGAATGGGGAAGAGTGGAAGAGATCACCCTGACGTATGTGGTGATCAAGATCTGGGATGAAAGACGGCTGGTACTTCCCGTGAATTATTTTATGGAAAAACCTTTCCAGAACTGGACCCGCACCACCTCTACCATCTTAGGAACAGTATACCTCTATGTGGATTATAAATTTCCGGTCCCTGTTTTAAGGGAACATTTGCAGGAACTGCTGGCTACTCATCCCAAATGGGACAGGCGGGTGGCGAATATACAGGTAACCGATACCAAACAAAACTATAAAGAGTTAAGGGTGTTGCTCAGCACGATGAATTCCTCTACGAACTGGGACCTGCGGACTGATATCCGTGAAAAACTCATAGACTTCATTCAGGAAAACTATCCGGACTGCTTCGTTAAATCCCGTATTACTGGATCTGTTTCGGCTTCTGATGAAACAGAAGTGTCTACTCCCGAAAAGAATCCTGCCGGCTAACGGAAAGTAGGATACCTATAACATGTAAACGTTGAATGGAATGAGATTTAGGAAATACTTTTGGGGAAGGTGTTATAAAACTATATATTAAAAAAACTCTCTTCTGCTGAAACTTTTATCTTTGTACAATCATCCAAATCATTTAACTTATGGGAAAGAAATACAAATGCTCAGAAGAATCGAAGATCGGCCCCAGCCAAAATCCGGAGGAAAATAAGGTTGAGGAACCCGCTCTTACCTATTATGCAAGTCAATCTCCTATTTCAGAAAATCCTCTTTTTGCCGAACGTAAAGCCGAATTAATAAATGCAATTCAAAATGATGTGAAGGACGACGAGGTTTTGTCAGAACTGGAAGTTCTTACTTATACAACAATCTATGAAAAAAATGCTCCTTGTCAATACTCTGTTGAAGAATTAAAAAAAAGAATAGAAGAATCTATTAAACAAGTTGAAGAAGGGAATTACTATACACATGAAGAGGTAAAAGAAATGTTTAAGAAATGGAATTAATCTGGTCTGCAAATGCTATCGAAGATTTACGTTCTATTTACCTTTTCTACTTTTATAAAAACCACAAAGCTGCCGAAAGAATTTATACTACACTAATAAGTGAAGTAGATAGATTAGTGAATTTTCCTGATATTGGAAAAAAGGAGATTTCTTCCGATGAGGAAGAATGGAAATACCGTGCTTTGTTTGTTCGTCCTTATTATAAAGTTTTTTATAAGGTGGAAAATGAGCAAGTGATTGTAATTGCAGTATGGGATTGTAGACAGGATCCGGAGAATCTTCAACAAATTATGAAAATCACTTGAAGAATAAAGCAGAGAGTCTGTTATATATATCCTATAAGAAGTTGAATAAATATACTTTAATTAAAAAGTTTACTATTCCAAACATTTGATATAAAGTAAATAATTAGTTAGCTTTCTTTAAAGTCAGTCAACTTGAAAAGGTGATCTACTTATGAGGGTTTGAGGATCTTTTAATTCATAATATCCGGTTTGAGGGTTATCCGGAGATCATGAAAATAAAGGAAGATATTGAAATTTATGCTACTAACTCAGCATAACCGTTAACAAAAGTCTTTCGACCCTAACTGATTTCTTAGCTAGAATGGAGAGGTAGGGCTATTAACAATTGATAAATGAAAAGATCATTTCCGGCCAAAGGGGTTACAGAAAAAAGAAAAATCAATTTTTAGTGTAAAATAATCATTTTTTCAGGCAGAAGGATTTTTGTTTTTTGTACATTGCGTCAGTTTGGGAATGCATGTCTTACTATTTGACCTGTTACATACTAATCTATTTAAATGATTTACTACATGAAGAACGTATTATTGATTACCTCTTTGCTTCTGCTTTCTATAGGATTGCAGGCACAGAATTTCTGGGAAGATCCCACAATTGTTAATGAAGGAGTGGAAAAAGCACGTGCCACCTTTGTCCCTTACCAGCGCATGGACCAGGCCCTCACCGGAGATAAATTCAATACTCCCTACACCCACTCCCTGAATGGAACCTGGCGATTCTATTTCAGTGACCGCCCCGCGGTAAGACCGCTGGATTTTTATAAAACGGATTATTCCGAATATAACTGGGGGGATATTGAAGTTCCTTCCAACTGGGAATTGCAGGGTTATGGAGTGCCGGTGTATACTAACATTCCTTATATCTTTCCACACAATCCACCCTATCTGGATAATGAAGACCTGCCGATCGGTTCCTACCGGACCTGGTTCACTGTGCCGGAAGGATGGGATAATAAACAGATCATCCTACATTTTGAATCCATCGCCGGAGCAGCTACTGTTTGGGTGAATGGTGAACGCATCGGATATTCCAAAGCCTCTAAAACAGCAGCGGAATTTGATATTACCAATCAACTGAAACCGGGTAAGAACCTGCTGGCGGTGGAAGTTTTTAAATGGAGTGACGCCTCGTATCTGGAAGACCAGGACTTCTGGAGACTGGCCGGTATCGAACGGGATGTATTTCTGATTGCCCGTCCGAAAGTTTCTCTGGAAGATTTCTTCGTCATCTCCGATCTGGATAATTCCTATAAAAACGGGATCTTCAGCATGGATGTAAACGTACGTAATTTTAATGCACAGGCTGCCGGAAACTATTCCGTAGAAGTAGCACTGACCGAAGAATCCGGCAAAACGATCTTTAACAGAAAAGTGGCTATTCCACAGATCCCGTCTAACGGAGAACAAAAAGTCTCTTTTACTCAGAACGTAAGCAGCCCTAAACAGTGGAGTGCTGAGTTCCCGAATCTGTATGATGTACAGATCACGTTGAAAGACGGAAATGGTAAACCGGTGGAAATGACAGCCGTTAAAACCGGTTTCCGGAAGATTGAGATGAAAAACGGACAGGTATGGATCAACGGAACACCCATCATCATCAGAGGTACAAACCTCCACGAACACCATGCCACCAAAGGACATACATTGGACCAGGCAACCCGCATCAAAGATATGGAGATCATGAAACAGTTCAACCTGAACGCGATCCGTACCAGCCACTATCCGCAAAGCCCGGAATTCTATAAGTTAGCTGATAAATACGGATTTTATGTTATTGATGAAGCCAATATAGAAGTACACGGACTGGATGGTTTTGACCGTTCCCGCCACCCCTCTTTCCTGATAGAATGGTTAGGCCAGCATATGGACCGCACACAGCGTATGGTGGAAAGAGATAAGAACCATCCCTCCATTATCGGCTGGTCTACCGGAAATGAAAGTGATTTCGGACCTAACTATAAAGAAACTTATAACTGGATGAAACAACGGGACCGTACCCGTACCGTACAGTGCGAACGTGCACCGGAAGAAGAACCTTATTCTGATATTATCGCATGGATGTACACCACCCCGCAGAAATTGCAGGAATATGCAGACCGTACGGACACCAACCGTCCGTGGATCCTGTGTGAATATGCACATGCGATGGGAAACAGTACCGGAAACTTCCAGGAATACTGGGACATTATCCTGCGTTCGGATAACCTGCAGGGTGGTTTTATCTGGGACTGGGTAGACCAGGGACTATTAGCGACTGCTCCCAGCGGACGGAAATACTACTATTATGGCGGAGACCATGGTGGTGAACGTTGGGTGCATCAGGAAAACTTCAATGCCAATGGGCTGGTGGATGCGGACCGTACGGTTCACCCGGGACTCTATCAGGTGAAAAGAACCTATCAGGGGATCTATTTCCAGCCGGTGGATGTGGAAAAAGGAAAGATCGAACTGATCAATTATTATCAGTTTACCAACCTGGATTATTATGACTATGAATGGTCTTTCCAGGTGAATGACCAGGTTGTAGCCAACGGCACGTTCAAAGCCTCCGGCAAACCGGGATCCAAAGTACAGGTAACCATTCCGTTGCCGGACTATACTCCCAAGCCAGGAGAAGAGTACTTCCTGAACCTAAAAGCAACCGAAAGATATGGCACGGAATTAGTACCGGCCGGACACATTGTGGCATCAGACCAGATGTGGTTCCCGAATAGTAACTATTTCGGAAAAGAGATCACTGCTTCCGGTAGCCTGAAAGTACAGAAAGAAGAAGATGCCATTCGTTTTGAAAGCGGTAAGACAACCGGCATGATCAGTCTGAAAGACGGTCTGTTGAGAGAATATAAATATGACGGTCAACCCTTGATCACCCGTTCACCCACTCCGAATTTCTGGCGTGCTCCGATTGACAATGATTACGGCGAGTTCCTGCCTATGATCACTAACGTATGGCGTACAGCCGGAGATATGCGTGAGTTAGTACATACGGATGTGAAAGAAAGTGCAGACGGACTGACGGTAAAAGCAAACTATAAACTTAAATTTATTGATGTGAATTATTCAATCACCTATCAGGTGATGAATGACGGAGCCGTACAGATCACCGGAGCCATCGATATGGGAGCAAAGGAAATGCCGGAACTACCACGCTTCGGTATGAAAATGCAGTTGCCGGTAGCCTTTGACAATGTATCCTATTATGCCCGCGGACCATTAGAAAACTATTGGGACCGCAAGATGTCCATGTTTGTTGGCCGTTATGAATCCAAAGTGGAAGATATGGGGTTTGAATATATCCGTCCGCAGGAAAATGGAAACCGTACCTGCATGCGTACTGCTTCCTTTACGGATGACAAGGGCTTCGGATTACAGGTGGATGCGGTCAGCGAATCCCTGAATTTTACCGCCCGTCATAACCTGGATGAAGATTTCGACGCCGGATTAACAAAGAAGCAGCGACACATGTCAGATATTCACAAACAGGAAATGGTGGCTGTAAACATTGACCTGCAACAACGGGGTTTGGGTGGCGACACCAGTTGGGGAACCAAGCCATTGGATGAGTACCGGTTGATGGATAAGAAATATTCTTATACCTATCTGATCCGTCCAATCGTAAAATAATCATATATTTGTTCCGTTATAGAGAACATACATATATAATAATCTAATCTAAAAAGAAACAGTATGAAAAAGAATTTGTGGTATATACTACTTGTAGTATTTTCAATGAATTTGTTTGTAGCTTGTGGTGATGACGAGGATGATCCAACGCCAAACCCAACGCTAGATGGTATTGAATGGAAAGATGTCACCGGCGAGTATAGTGGTGGTAGTATCGCTATTAATGGAGCAAAGGTGACTGACTCTTATCGGGCGATCAAACTTTCGGAAAATACTCTTGGAAATGCGATAATCGTGTTGAAAAACGTAGTCCCTGAAAATCCGGAGATCACTTTTGAAGATGTAGAAATGAAGGAATCAGGTTCCACCTATACTTTCACAGCACAGACAACAGACGAAGCGACCGGAACTGTTATTTCCATTACCAATGGAACTTTAACTCCAGATGCTTTAATCAAAGCAACCGAGAGTTCATCCGTTGGGATTGCTGTGACAGTTACCCGTAAACTGACGGCTGATGTAGTAGGTGACTGGACATTGAAGTTACAGGCTCCTGACTTTGGAGTGATGGCTAATATTGTCTTACCGGATCCGGCAGCGAATGCTATGATTGCTCAATTACCTCCGATGATTGGCCAGTTAATTGCTAGCAAAGTAGCAGCAGTAAATATTGCTTTGGGAGAAGATGGTTCATTCGATGTGAACTGGACAACCGTAGCAGGTGAAGTGGCCGGTATTCCTGAATCAGTTTATAGCCTGATCGAACTTAGTTATTTAACTGAAGGAGATGTTTTCTATATGGCTTTAGGTAAAACAGCGATGGGACAGGATGCAAAAGCATTATTGATGGTGATGGCTTCTGCTTTCCTGACAGAAGAAGTCGCAGACACTTTGTTTGACTCTTTGCTGATAGACAGAGGCGGTTATTATCTGTTGCCTCTTAGCTATAAAGTGGAAGCGGGAGAAGCTATTTTCTATTTGGCTAAGGATATGATTGTAGACTTACTGCCTGTTTTAACTCCGCTATTGCAAGGGTTGATTCCTGCGGAATATGCGGGAATGTTTGGTCCTGTTCTGCAGGCTTTACCTTACGCAGATCCGTTGGAGTTTGGTTTGGTATTTACTAAGTAACAGATTCTACAGAATATATAAAAGGAGGGTATCCCAAAAGTCTATATGCTCTTTGACAAAGTTACAGCTTGTAAGCCCGGAGGGCTTACATGTAAATAACCGCGGGTGAAACCCGTGGGGGAAAGCAACCACACACTATGAACCCCGAAGCGGGTTCAACCCTTTCAGGGTTGTTGTGGCGAGGGCTTTCGCCTACACCCCCCCCCGGGTGCCTACCCGGGGTTATTCACATGCAACCCCTGTCGGGGTAATTACTTATAAGTCGTAACTTTTTAATTTTCTTGTTTTACTTTTGAGACACCTCCTTTTTATTTGCATCAAAGTCTGTCCTTTAAAAACTATAGATCATCCCCATAGTCACGTTGTTCAGGTTAAATCCGAAATTGAAATCGTTGTCTTTGGTTCTCGGCTCTGTTTTAATTTTGGTATGATTGTATCCGAAATTCCTAAAGGTGGTCAATAAAGAAAATCCGTTACCGATGTTGATCATGGCTCCCGGTTTGATTCCTATAGTAAACTCAGTTAATGTAGATCCGTCTGATTTACCGAACTTAACGCCCGCTCCTCCATCTACAAAAAGAGAACCGATCGTTCCCTGCAGGAAAAGATAACGTACAAATGGATTAATTACCACGTCATGTCCTTTTGTTTTTGTTTTGACACCATTATCTCTATGGGAGATCTCCGTATGTTCATATCCTACCTTGATTGCAATACCAAATCGTTCACTCAGATAGATACCGAGCTCAGGGAGTAGGTCATAATCAGTTTGTTTTGTGTTTGTTCCGGTACCATCCAGCTTATTCTCGCTATGAGAAACTCCCAGACTACCTCCAATCCATGCTGAATAATCCTGCGCAGAGACAGAGGTTACTATTCCAAGAGCTACAGCCAAAGTAAAAATTAATCTTTTCATAATTCATTTGTTTTTGATAATGATTTTATAATTAAAATGTAAATAGTTGTTATATATAGAGTGCAGTAAAACGGTTATCTAATGAATGTTTTATGAATATTATCTAAAAAAGCTATTTCCTAAATAACAAACCTTAAAAGAAATTGTTTTCAGAATTTGTTTTGTTAAGGATTCCATATATTTACCCTATAAAGAAATAAGGTATCATATCAATGGATTGTGTAGAAATATGGAACTGAAAAGCATCGCGGTATTTTGTGGATCCGGTAGTGGGAAAGATCCTGTTTATCAGGAAAAAGCCTATGCATTGGGCCGGACATTGGCGGAAAGAAATATTCGCTTAGTCTATGGAGGATCCAATATCGGATTAATGAAGTCGGTGGCGGATGGTGCACTGGAAAAAGGAGGGAAAGTAGTCGGGGTACTGCCTCGTTTCCTTCAAAGAAGGGAACTGGCCCATTCCTGCCTGACAGAACTGATCTACGTTGATACGATGCATGAACGTAAATACCGCATGAATTTCCTGTCGGATGGAGTGATTGCCCTCCCCGGGGGATATGGTACGTTAGAGGAGTTTTTCGAAATGCTGACTTGGGCACAGTTAGGATTACATAAAAAGCCGGTGGCTATTCTGAATATCGGTGGTTTTTATGATCCCTTGTTACAAATGGTCCGTAAGATGGTAGAAGAAGGTTTCCTGAAAGAGGTCAATGAAAAGATGTTGCTTGTCAGTGATGACATGGACCAACTATTAGAAATGATGGAGACCTATCAGCCTCCGGAAGGCAAATGGATCAGCACAGATCCGAATGCGACCCTGACATCTCCCCGGGAACATAATACTAATTTCCCTCCAGCGGAAGAATAATTTTATCTCTCTACTACATGAAATTTGTCGATTTCATCTCTCATCTCTAATATTTGGTTTTATATTGCTAATTAATAATATTTTAAAGTATTAGAGATGGAAAAAACGATCTCTAATGATCTCTCATCTATCATGCTGTCTGTTGTCCTGATTTTGGCTGATAGTTGTCATTTTTAATTTCTCTCTTAAGAGGACTTAGGGAGGCTGACCTCAAAAAGATCAGCGTTATGGTTGTCAGTTGATACTTTCTTCCCATTGATTATTCAGAGGACTTTTCATAAGAAAAGCCATCCGTAATTCATATGTCTTTATATCTGTGACACATCCCCTGCCTCTGTTGAGCTCCTCTCTACTCACCTCTTTTACAGGCCGTAGGCCTATTCTATCTTAGACCCCAGCAACGCTGGGGGTGGATAACCGAGTCTATATTACGGGCTGGAAGCCCAGCATAGTCCTATATAAACTAAAAGAATAGGGCTACCTCCGGTTCTTTTTATACTATGCTGCTCCTACAGAGCGAAATATCTTCTGTATCCCCTCACCCCCAGCGTTGCTGGGGTCTAAGATAGAATAGGCCTACGGCCTGTAAAAGAGGTGGGTAGAGAAGAGTTCGAGAGGAGAGTTTTTCCATTGCTGGCGCAGATGTTGGATATTACACTTAGCCGGACAATCCGGATTTTTTATATCCGGTTTATGAAAGAGAAATCGATTGATAGGCGGGAATTTCTTTTTTCTTCGGGAACAATTTATCGTCTCCCGTGTGGAAGTCATATGTCTCCCACGTGAGAGTTATATGACTCCCGCACGGGAGACGGAAGACTTTCACGTGGGAGACGAAGAATCAGAAGGGAAGAATCATAAAATCTCTCCCATCAAAGTGACTTTTTGCTACGTCATTCTATTTTCTGACAAATAGCTAATAATTATATGCTCTCTATTTCCCTGCCGGATAAAGTCAGATTAGCATGAAACAAATGTGTTCTTTCTGCAGGGTTATTTTTACCCAGACTCTCAAAGAGGGAATTGAGAATAACTACCATCCAATCAACTAAATAAGGGTAATAGATAGCATGAGATATGAGAGATCATTAGAGATCGTTTTTTGCATCTCTAATGCTTTAAATCATTGTTAATCAAAAACATATAACCAAATATTAGAGATGAGAGATGAAAACAACAAATTTCATGTAGTAGAGAAGTTTTGGTATTTCTGTTCAATTTTAAGGAATGAATGAGTGATGACTTACCTGATAATCTTTACTTTTGCTGGCGTATTATTAACTTTAATAACAAACAATGAAACAAAGACGATTTTGTGAATCGAAAGTCTATCGCTTCAAGAGATTTATGCGAAAAGGCTATGGCGCATTCGCCAGTTTGCGCAAAGTGGTGAACATTGGGGTTGTCGGAGGAGCAGTGCTTACCTGTATGCATGTCTCCACTACATCTGCTCAGCAAGTCACCGGAGAAGAACAGCAAAAAGTGATGGAACAGGAACTGGATGAGGTGATGGTGACCGCCTTTCGGATCGAGACTCCTGTAAACCAGACGGCTAAGCTGGTTACAGTTATCACCAAAGAGCAGGTAGAGCGAGCGCCCGTTCAGAGTATTCAGGACCTGTTAGTGTATGTCGCTAACATGGATGTCGTCCAGCGGGGAGGACATGGCGTACAAGCCGATATTTCGATCCGGGGAGGATCTTTTGACCAGAACGCAGTACTATTGAATGGAGTAAACCTATCCAATTCCCACACAGGCCACTACAGTTTTGATATTCCCGTCAATCTTTCCGACATTGAACGTATAGAAATTATTCACGGACCTTCCGCATTAATTTACGGAGCCAGTGCTTTTTCCGGTGGGATCCATATCATCACCAAAAAGAGTGCGGACACCCGGTTGCAGGCTAACATAGAAGCTGGTATGCATAATCTCCGGGGGATGGAAATACGCGGAGCTGCTGAAATTGGAAAAACAACGAATAGCCTGTCCGCCGGCTACAACTCTTCGGAAGGCTACATAGCCAACAGTGACTATGATATCTATAATCTCTTCTGGCAAACCCATTATCAGATCAATGAAGTAAATAAACTGGATCTGAATCTGGGATTAAATGATAAAAAATATGGAGCCAACACGTTTTACTCGGCTGTCTATCCGGAACAGTATGAGCATACCCGTAGTTATGCAGGCTCTATCAAAGGGGAGTTCGGAACCCGTCTGAAAGTAATTCCGATCCTCTACTGGAACCGCCACCATGATCAGTTTGACCTGGTCCGGGGAACGGATTTCGGACGCAATTTTCACCGGAATGATACCTATGGCGCAAATCTGATCTTTACTTATTAGTCCCGCCTCGGAACCACCAGTCTGGGTGGCGAACTAAGGAAAGAGGATATCATGAGCAGTGTACTGGGTAAACCGATGGCGGAAGCTCACCGCAGATACATCATGTATGATGACCGGACCAATAGCAGTGTAGCTCTGGAACATACGGTTTCCTGGAACTGGTGGGTCGCTTCTGCCGGAGTACTGATGAATCATAATACGATTTTAAGCGGCCAATATAAATTTTACCCCTCTGTGAATGTTAGCTACCGCCCGGTAGATGAGGTCCGTTTATATACCTCCTGGAGTCGTTCTACCCGTATGCCTACTTTTACAGATCTTTATTATACGACAGAAACTCATCATGGAAATGAAGGATTACGGCCGGAAAGGTCTGAATCCTGGGATATGGGAGTAAAATACAAATCCCGGATGGTGAGTGGGTATCTCACAGGTTTCCTTTTATGGGGACGGGATATGATTGACTGGGTCA
>Ga0192240_10231_pt1 | contig 26232 bp, 17 predicted proteins | sample Koala_Koa27_H3_FD_131237 | JGI IMG/M metagenome (GOLD analysis project Ga0192240, IMG submission 131237) | Enriched cells from koala feces incubated with labeled cellulose particles, San Francisco Zoo, California, United States - Koala_Koa2-7_H3 ...
GTGGTAGCAATCGGGTATGCCAGAGTAAAACGCAAGGACCTGACAGCAGCGACGGTATCGGTTGGAGGAGATGATCTTAAAATAGCACCTGTAACTACTGCGGCCCAGGCACTTACCGGAAAAGCTGCCGGGGTCAATGTTGTGACCCAGAGTGGTGCGCCGGGTGCGGATATTAATATTACGGTACGTGGGGGGGACTTCCATTACCCAGAGTGTGGCTCCTATGTATATTGTAGATGGTTTTCGTATGGAAGATGGTCTCAGAAATGTGGATATCAACGATATTGAATCTATTGATGTGATGAAAGATGCCTCTGCCACGGCCATTTACGGTGCCCAGGGTGCAAACGGGGTGATCATTATCACGACCAAATCCGGAAAATCCGGAAAGACGGAAGTGAATTACAATGCGTATGTAAGTTTTGAACAATTAGGAAAAAAAACTGAATGTATTGAACGCGTTGGACTACGTAAAATACCAGTATGAATTCCAGATATTGAACGGTACTGAAAACAGTTTTGCTTTGTTGTATGGCGGGAACGTCAGTGATGCGGATTTCTATACCGGTGCTTACGACCGTATTGAAAAAGAATATGCTAACCGGCGGACCATTGACTGGCAGGATCTTATCTTTGGTGGCACAGCAATGATGCAGAATCACAATGTGAATATAACCGGTGGTACGGACAAGACCAGATACATGTTGAGTTACAACTATACAGATCAGGACGGTATCATGTCCAAGCATGGCTACAACCGCAACAGCATCCGTACCAAGATCAACCATGAACTCTGGAAAGGAGTACGCCTGGATTTTAATTCTAATTTTCAGTCCACTACCCTGGAAGGAGGAGGATCATTGGATGGTATGTTGAAAATGACCATCCTGCAACCTTCTACCAGCGGTACACTTTTTACGGAAGATGAACTGATCCATACGGATGTAAGTGAGACCATGAGCTCTATTTCTTCTCAATATGATGTATATAACCCTCTCATCACCAATGATGCCGTCACTAATAAAAAGCTCACCCGCCAGTTCTCGGTGAATACCGGCCTGGAGATTGATATTCTGAAAGATCTGATGTTCCGTACGGCAGGTAGTTACCTCTGGCAACAGGTCAGGGAAGATTATTGGGATGATGGCCGTACGAAAACCGCCCAGAACAATAAGGGACCGTACGGGAAGAGGAACAACAGCGAAAGATATACCTGGCAGATCACCAACACCCTGTCTTATGGCAAGCAGATCGACCGACACTCTTTCAATGTACTGGTCGGACAAGAAACGTATTACCGGGAAGATATGAATCTGAAAAATGAATACCATGAATTTCCCGACAGTAACTTCGGACTGAATCAGGTAGGTATGGGTACAGCATATTCCTATAGTTCCGATCTGCAGAAAGAAGGTATTGTCTCGTTTTTCACCCGCTTGTCCTATAACTACCGCGATCGTTACCTGGTCACCGGTACTTTACGTGCCGACGGTTCTTCCAAGTTTGCCAAAGGCAATAAATGGGGATATTTCCCTTCCGCGTCGGCAGCCTGGCGTATTTCGGAAGAGGCCTTTATGGAAGATCAGCACATCTTTACCAACCTGAAACTGCGTGTAGGTTACGGTACAGCCGGTAATTGCAACATAGACAACTCCATGTACGCAACAGATTATCAATCCGGATATTATTCTATAAATAACAAAGAGATCTCCACATTGGTACCGGGTGATGTGATCGGTAATCCGAACCTGAAGTGGGAAAAGACCTCTACAACCAACATCGGTCTGGATATGTCTGTGCTGAACAACCGGATCAATTTCGGTATAGACTGGTACAACAACGAATCGGACAATCTGCTTATCAAAAACAAAATAGCCAAATCTACCGGATACAGCGAACAGTATCAGAATATCGGTGCTATCCGTAACCGGGGAGTCGAATTGATTCTGAATACCTGGAACGTACGGACCGGAAATTTCAAATGGACCAGTGACTTCAATATTTCTTTCAATCGCAGTAAAGTCTTGCGTATCTACGGAGAGGGCGATGAAAACTCATTTATCTCAAACGTGAGTTCACGGATAGACTTCCTCATAGAAGAAGGAAAACCGCTGGGACAGTTCTATGGCTACAAATACGAAGGAGTGTATACAACGGAAGATTTCCATCAGAACGCGGACGGCACCTACAGCCTGAAAGAGGGTGTACCCAGTCAGAAAGGAAGACTTCGTTCTGCGGTAAAACCCGGTGATGTAAAATATATACCTGTGGCCGGAGACACAGATGAAGACGGCAATCCGGTATGGTCGACAGATGATCGTACCGTGATCGGGAACGCGCAACCAAAATTTACGGGAGGTTTTAATAATACTTTTACCTATAAAGGATTCGACCTGACTGTATTTATGAACTTCTCTTATGGAAATAAGATATTTAATATGAGTTCCCAGCGTTTTATCGGTCCTTATCTTCCCAACCAGAACACATTGACAGTAATGAATGACAGGTTCAGGCTGGTAGATCCCGTCACAGGTAAAGAGACCACCAACCTGTCCCGTCTGGCAGAGCTCAATCCGCAACAAGATGAAAAAGGTACGATGTGGAGCCTGAATTCAGACAATAAGATTGCCATTTCGGATGCGTTGGACTATTACGTAGAAGATGGTTCTTTCCTGCGTATCAATAACATTACTTTGGGATATACCTTCCCGAAAAAGTGGTTGCAGAGAGCCTGCATAGCCAATGCCCGTATCTATTGTACATTGAACAATATCCATACCTTCACCAAATACAGCGGGTACGATCCGGAAGTCGCCTCTTCCAGCAGCGCTTTGAATCCAGGTATCGATGACTCCTCTTATCCACGCGCCAAGAGCTATGTCGTAGGAGTAAATTTAACTTTTTAATAGCGAAAAGACATGAAAAAGAGAATAAGTATCTTCAGTATAGCAACTCTTCTGCTGACATTCACCTCTTGTGAGGACTGGTTAGATATGCCTTCGGATGTGCAGTTTGACAGTTCAACTATTTTTGAATCGGTAGATCGTGCGGAGATGGCACTGATGGGTGCCTACGCAAGTACATTCAACCTGGAACTGCTGTATCAGTTTGCTATGGGTACGGATGAGTTGTTTTCTACCGAGTCTAACTCCAAATCCAGGTTTGCCAATTACGAATATGTGGTTTCGGAAGTTCCTTCCTCTACCTATACCTCTATGTACAAATCCATTGAATATGCGAATGTATGTATCAAAGGCCTGAATGAAATGACTGCGTCGGATGAATCGGAACAGAAGCAGATCGATGCCATGATCGGAGAGGCATATGCGATCCGTGCCATGTGTTATCTGAATATTGTACGCTTTTTTGGTGATGTACCTTACAGTACGGTTCCGGTAGCCGATCTGGGCACATTCGTCTCTTCCCGCGTAAGCCGGGATACCATCTACGACGGTTGTATTGCCGATCTGCAGAAAGCTGTAGAACTCATTCCCTGGAAAAGTGCGGGTATGGTATCCACTACCGAGCGTTTTACCAAGAACGCAGCCTATGGAATGTTGGCACGGGTTGCCTTGTATGCGGCCGGATACTCCTTGCGCTTTGACCTGGAGACCTATGCGGAAAGCAGTCTGCAACTGTCTCAACGCAGCGACGCGGCACGTATCAAAGAACTCTATAAAATAGCTGCCGACGCATGTAAAGCCGTGATCAGTCAGAATGAAAATAGCTTGTTGAGCAGCTACGAACAGGTCTTCCGGGATCTTGCCGAAGGGGCATACAATCAGGAGACCATGTATGAATTTGCATTGTACGGCGCGAACTCGTCAGATGTCCGGAATGGATACACAAACGGAATGTTCTGTCATACCAACTCCATGTTTATGAAAGCAGAGCCTCTGATGGCAGCCATGCCTAACTATTATTATGCCTTTGAGGAGGCAGACCTGCGCCGGGATGTAACCATAGCCAATTACGGGATCACAGATGAAAACATCCGTCAGATGAATCCTTACGGACACCTGACAATTGGAAAGTTCCGTGTCAATTGGAAATCCGAAGTGGGTACCGCAGCCTCCAGAAGAGACATCAACGTTCCCCTGCTGCGTTATTCCGATGTATTGCTTATGTACGCGGAAGCATTGAATGAATACAACGGTTCTCCGACCGCTGAAGCCATCGCTGCGTATGAAGAAGTGCGTACACGTACACGTGGTTTCGGAGGAGACAGGTCGCTGATCGGTACTACCCCGACAACCTATCAGGATTTCCGGGATGCGATCATAGAAGAGCGCAGGCTGGAACTGGGGTTTGAACACCTGAGGAGAACGGACCTGGTGCGTTGGGGCATTGCGTATGAGAAGCTTACGGAAGCCAAACAGGATCTGATCGATATGGCAAACCGCTCCGGTAACTACACCGACATCGATTGCTATCGTGCTTACCTGCCTGAAGAGGCTACTACATTCAACGATCCGGTTGTGGCAGTGGAGTTCATCAGCTACAAAGCAGAACCCGACGCAGCAGAGAAAGCACGCCTGGAACAGGAAGGCTATGTACTGGTAAATATGTTTGATACCGGAGCCGGTACATCGGGTACCAACGGAGACCGGGTATTCAGTCAAGACGCGGCCTGGATCGAAGGTTTGTTTGCAGGGTTGAGAAAAAACCGTACCGAATTGGTTCCTCTTAATACCACGATGATGGATGAAAATCCGGGACTTGTCGGACAACAGCATCCGGCTTATTAACCCTGGTATCTGACGGGAATAAAATCCATATCGTTTTTCTCTTTCCTGTGTAAAGACCAGTCAGGCTATCGGAGTACCGGTAGCCTGTTGGTTGAAAATATCATTTTTATCATTTAAAATCTCATTTTGGCTACCCCCGGTGTAGCCGGTTTTCGGTTTATTTGCAGTCATGAACACATCCTGATTCGGCATGAAAAGCATCTGTACCTCTCTTTTGTGTCTCCTGTCTGTAGTACTCTGTGCCCAACAGACAGAGATCCGATACCTCTCCGGAACCGGTCTGGGGCATACTGTAACGTGGGATTTTTATTGTTCCGACGGGCGCAACAGCGACATGTGGAACACCATTGAAGTCCCTTCCCAATGGGAGTTACAGGGATATGGGGAGTACACCTACGGGCGCTGGTACAAAGAGCCGGGCGTAACAGCACCGGCTATGGAAGCGGGTAGATACCGGTATGTGTTTTCTGTGCCCGAAGAGTGGGAAGGACGGAAAACGGAGATCGTTTTCGATGGTGTGATGACCGATACCCGGGTATGGATCAACGGCGCGGAGGCCGGAGAGGTGCACCAGGGAGGCTTTTACCGGTTTTCCTACGACATTACCCCGCTGCTCCGGTACGGTGCTTCCAATCAGCTGGAGGTAGAGGTCTGCAAACATTCTGCCAATAAGTATGTCAATGCGGCGGAACGGAAAGCCGACTGGTGGCTGTTCGGAGGTATTTATCGTCCGGTCTGGTTACGGATACTCCCTCCGGTCCATATCGAACGGGTGGCTGCGGATGCTGCCGCAGACGGAAGACTTACAGCCTGGTTGCACCTGTCCGGGGTAACGTGTGGCTATACACTGACAACCACTCTTTTCCCGGAGGATAGAAAGCGGGAAGAACACTTCCCTCCGCAACACTATACTTTCACTGATACATGTCGCCGGCAACAGGTTGTCACCCAGTGGACAGGTGTCAGGCCCTGGACACCGGAATCTCCCCACCTCTATCGGGTACGCTGGGAGTTGGCAGACGAGCAGGGACAAGTGCTGCATATACATGAAGAGAAGATCGGTTTCCGCACAGTAGAGTTCCGTCCCCGGGACGGTATCTATGTCAATGGTACGAAAATCGTCATGAAGGGAGTCAACCGTCATTCTTTTCATCCGGACGGCGGACGTACCACTAACAAGCAGGTCAGTATAGAAGATGTGAAGTTGATGAAGGAGATGAATATGAACGCGGTGCGTTTTCATTATCCGCCCGATACACATTTCTTGGAGGCTTGTGACTCGATGGGGATTTTTGTGATCAATGAACTGGCCGGCTGGCAGAATAGTTACGACACGGAGACCGGAAGCAGGCTCCTTCGGGAAATGGTTTCCCGCGATGTCAATCATCCCAGTATCATTCTGTGGAGCAACGGGAATGAAGGTGGGTGGAATACGGCACTGGATACTCTTTTCCATGCCTGTGACCCGCAGAAACGCCATGTGATCCATCCCTGGGCCGATTTTAACGGACTGGATACCCACCATTATCCGGCTTTCCTGACCGGGGTGGGGCGCTTTACCAACGGATATAAAGTATTTATGCCCACTGAATTTATGCACGGGCAGTATGACCAGGGGCATGGTGCCGGACTGGAAGATTTCTGGGAACGCTATACCGCTCATCCGCTTTTCGCAGGCGGTTTCCTGTGGGATTTCAGCGACAATGCCGTGCGGCGTACGGATAAGGGAGGCATACTTGACAGCGAACGTTTCAATGCTCCCGATGGCATATTGGGACCTTACCACAAGAAAGAGGCCAGCTATTATACGGTGCGGGATATCTGGTCGCCCATACAGATCCGGCCTTTCTATATCACCCCTTCGTTCCGGGGAGAGATCTTTGTGACCAACGACTGGTTGTACACTCCCCTGAAAGAGTGCCGGATGGAATATCGGCTCTATCGCTGTCCTTCGCCTTTGTTGGGAGGAGAGAGGGAAACGATCGGATCCGGTACTATTCCCATGCCCGCTTTGTATCCCGGTGAGACCGGGCGTGTACAGATGCCACTGCCGGAAAACTTTATGCAGGCCGATGTCCTGGAGATCGAAGGATATGATCCGGATGGCCATAGCGTGTTCCTGCGCAGCTATCCTGTACGGTATGCCGATGAATATCTGGAGCGGCAACGGAAAGGTTTGGCGGTAAAAGGAGAAGTTCCCCGGATCATACGAACAGATTCTCTCATTACGTTGCAAAACAAGCATACAGCCGTCTCTTTCCGGTGTTCCGATGGAACAATTCAACGGATCACACGGGATGGAGGACGCACGGAAATACCTTTTACCGATGGCCCGGTGGCTGTCGGTATGAAAATGAGGATCCGGGAGATCACCGCGCGTGAAGAAGCAGACCGGGCAGTTCTGTGTGTACGTTACACCGGAGGTGTAGATTCCATTGTCTGGACACTGAACAAGGAGGGCTTGCTGGACATGGACGCTGTCTTGCTCAACCGGGCTTCCGGTGGAAGTGGCTTCGACGACGCGTTTATGGATGAAGAGGTCTATCACCTGGGGCTTACTTTCTCCTATCCGGAAGAGTGGTGTGCGGGCATACGCTGGATGGGACGGGGTCCGTATCGGGTATGGAAAAACCGTATCCGTGGCATGAACTACGGCATCTGGCAAAAAGACTATAACAATACCATTACCGGTGAATCGTTTGAATCCCTGATCTATCCCGAATTCAAAGGATACCATACCAATCTCTACTGGGCTACCTTAGAAAGCGATCAGGCACCTTTCACGGTCTATTCGGCTACGGACGGACTCTATTTCCGGGTATTCACCCCACAGGAACCCGCGGGCCGGCAGGAGGGTATAAATACCATGCCCGACTTTCCGGAAGGCGACCTGTCGTTCCTGCTGGATATACCTGCCATCCGTTGTTTCAAACCCATTTCCCAGCACGGACCCCGTAGTCAGCCCGGGAATATACGGATCAAAAAGGGAGACGAAGGCCTGCGGATCCATCTGGTGTTTGATTTCCGCTAAATAATCAGGAGGGTTATTGAGTACATCAACAACATGCTCCTCTGTTATGGGGCTATAAAAATAGATATTTCCTGTAGAGACATGAAGAGATTTACGATTGGACGATTTACGATTGAAACTACAGAAAGAATATGTTTGTACATCCCTATGCGTAACATTTTATATGAAAACATACGAGACGCATATTTACGTCTCAGCGTGCCGGATGGAAAATTGCATGCTATGGATGAGGGAAGATATATAAAATAACGATTACCTGTATGGGACATATATCGTGGAGATGCAAGTATACGTCTCTACCGGGGCAACGGTACGTATGAAAAGGATGTTCAGCAAAGATTCTGCTCCCGGATCCGGTAACTTATAAACACAAAATCACCAATCACATAAACCATGAAAAGAAAACTATTATTCCTGTTTACTCTCTTTCTGCTGCTGGCTTCTTGCCGGCAGGAATCTCCTGTAATACCCATTGCTTTCCCCGGTGCCGAAGGGTATGGAAAATATACCGTCGGAGGGCGTGGAGGCCGGGTGATCAAAGTGACCAATCTGAACGACTCCGGGCCCGGCAGCCTGCGGGACGCGGTAGAGCAGACCGGACCCCGCATCGTGGTCTTTGAGGTGGATGGTACGATCGAATTACAATCTACCTTACGCATCGATAACGACAGCATCACGGTTGCCGGACAGACAGCTCCGGGAGAAGGCATCTGCCTGAAAGATTATCCGTTGGTCGTGAATGCCAGCGAAGTCATTGTCCGTTATCTGCGTTCCCGGCTGGGAGATAGATACCAGTTGGATAGCGATGCGATAGGCGGAGGGCGGTACGAACAGAAAAACGTGATCCTCGACCATCTCTCTGCCAGCTGGTCCATTGATGAGTGTCTGTCTATTTATAAAACAGAGAATCTGACCGTGCAATGGTGTCTGGTGTCACACAGTCTCAATCAATCCCTGCATACCAAAGGAAGTCACGGCTTCGGAGGCATCTGGGGAGGATACAAAGCTACATTCCATCATAATTTATTGGCTCACCATGCCAGTAGGAATCCGCGTTTTTCTTCGGTAGAGCAAACAAAAATGGTCGATTATCGCAACAATGTAGTCTATAACTGGGATTTTAAAACGGCCTACGGAGGAGGACGTTATGGAGAGATCAATATGGTCAATAACTACTATAAGCCCGGCCCCGCTTCGAAGCATACCCGTTTGCTGGATGTAGCGGAAGATGGGACCGGAAAGTACTATCTTTCCGGAAATGTGATGGAGGGAGATGAAGAGGCCTGCCGCGACAACTGGTCCGCTGTAGGTGGAAAGAATCCGCTGGCCGGTAGGGTAGAAGAGCCTTTTGCCTATGAACCTATCCCGGAAGAGTTGGCACAGGAAGCTTATGAAAGCGTATTGGCCGGGGTAGGTTGCAGTCTGCGACAGGATAGCTACGATGCGAAAGTGATAGAAGAAGTGCGCCGGGGTACAGCCGGTGCGGGAGATAGGGGCATCATCAATACCCCTTCCGATGTAGGAGGGTGGCCGTTGCTTCGTAGCGGTACGCCATTGCCGGATAGCGATGGCGACGGCATACCCGACGCCTGGGAACTGGCAAACGGGCTGGATCCTAACGATCCTTCCGATGCTTCCGTCTGCTCCCTGCATCCTTTTTATACCAACATAGAGATGTATATCCATTCTCTGGTCGCGGACAAATAACGCAGGATTTATGCCATTCCAAACAGAAGGAATCTGCTCGCTATCACTTATCTTTGTACCATCAATTCATCTGCTGAACCTGATTGAATTTTCCTGTCGAAATGTGTTATGGCTATTTCAGGAGGATTTTTTCTCGGATCAGAGGTATATAGGAACTCCTATGTGATGAGAGCCAAAGGGAAAAATCGCCGGAAAGAGTTTATAAGAAAAGAGGATCAGGGCATTCAAACAGATTTTTAATAACCGAATTACATCATACACGAACCACCATGAAGAAGATAATCTACTCCCTATGGGCGTTTACGTTAGTCGCATGTAGCGGCAACGACCGCGCGCCGATCGATCGCGAAGCCCTTGTCCACCGGAATAATCCCCGCGTCACGGCAGTTGACTCCCTGGCTTCCCTTTCCGTAGGGAACGGAGGTTTTGCCATGACCGTAGATGCCACCGGTCTTCAGACTTTCCCCGAACGTTATTCCCTGGGTGTACCTCTGGGTACACAGAGCCAATGGGGCTGGCACAATTTTGCTAATCCGCAGAACTACCGTCACGAAGAGACCCTGAAGGATTATGATTTCGGTCGCGGCAAGCTGGAACCCTATGCTGTACAGTTCAACGAACCGGGGCGCCCGCAGGCCGCTGCCGACTGGTACCGGATCAACCCGCATCGTCTCCACCTCGGCATTGTCGGGCTGGAACTTCCCGGAGATCCTGATCCTTCCGCACTCACGGATGTCGATCAGCAATTAGACCTCTGGGAAGGAGTGATCCGAAGCCGTTTTCAGCGGGAAAGCCATTCGTATCAGGTAGAGACTGTGTGTCATCCCGGGACAGATCTGATCGCTTCCCGTTTGCGCGCCGATGTGCCACCAGCCATTAAACTGCGTTTTGCCTATCCGACCGGAGGACATTGCGACGATGCCTGCGACTGGAACGCCAACGATAAACACACGACTACTTTAGTAAGCCAGGAAGGACAGTCTGCCGTACTGAAACGTCAGCTCGATGAAACCACCTATTATGTAACCCTTCGTTGGGAGGGAGATGCCCGACTGGCAGAGAAAGAAAAGAATTATTTTGTATTGACACCCGCGGGCAATGAGTTGGATTTCACCTGTGCGTTCACCCCGGACGCTCCGTCGGTAACGACTACTTCCACCGAAGAGACCTTCACAGCATCTGCCCATCACTGGTCCGCTTTCTGGAAAGACGGAGCCGCGGTCGATTTTTCCGGGTGTACCGATCCGCGCGCGGCCGAACTGGAACGCCGGGTCGTGCTCAGCCAGTATCTATTGGCTATACAATGTGCCGGAGATACCCCACCGCAGGAGACAGGACTGACCTATAACTCCTGGTTTGGCAAATTCCATCTCGAGATGATCTGGTGGCACCAGGCACAATTCGCTTTGTGGAACCGTGCCCATCTGCTCGACCGTACCCTGGGTTGGTACGAAACCGTAGAACCCATTGCGCGGGAGATCGCTGCCCGGCAAGGATTTGAAGGGATCCGCTGGATGAAAATGACCGATCCCAGCGGTATGGAAGCACCTTCCAAGGTGGGTAGCTTCCTGATCTGGCAACAGCCTCACCTGATCTATCTGGCAGAACTGGTCTACCGGGCCAATCCCGGCGAAGAGGTGATCCGGAAATACAACCCCCTGATCCAGGAAACAGCAAAGTTTATGTACTCCTTCGCTACCTACGACGAACTCGAAGGGCGTTTTGTGTTGAAAGGAGTCATCCCCGCGCAGGAGACCCTGCGCGCGTCTGAGACCGTGAACCCACCTTTCGAACTCTCTTACTGGCACTTTGCCATGGAGACCGCTCAGAAATGGCGCGAACGTGCCGGGGAGCAGCGCAACCTGCAATGGGACGAAATGATAGACAAACTCTCTCCGCTGGCCTACAACGAAGACGGATTGTATCTGGCGGCAGAGACAGCAGTAGATACGTACAAGGATATACGTTATACCTCCGATCACATGGCGGTACTGGGTGCCGTGGGTATTCTGCCGATGTGCAAACTGATCCGTCAGGATTATATGACTAATACTCTCCACTGGATATGGGACAACTGGAACTGGGGCAAGACCTGGGGCTGGGACTATCCGATGACCGCTATGAATGCCGCCCGTTTGGGCGAGCCGGAAAAGGCAGTCGGTGCCCTGCTGATGGACAAGCGTACCAACACCTATCTGGTGAGCGGACATAACTACCAGGACGATCGTCTGCGTCTTTACCTGCCGGGCAACGGTGGCCTGCTGACCGCGGTAGCTATGATGTGTGCCGGTTGGGACGGGTGCGGGACAGAAAATCCCGGATTTCCGAAAGACGGTACATGGAATGTACGCTGGGAAGGACTGAAGCCGATGCCTTAACCTCCGGATAGCGAAATATATGATCCGATACATATTCTTTTCCCTGGCGGCACTTTTCAGTGCCGCTCTCTTCTCCGGGGTACAGGCACAGCCGCTGCCCTCTCTCAATGACAACCAGCGGGGAGGCGGACGTACGCTGCGCTATACTCCCGATGGAGAAGACTTCGTGATTGTCAATGGCGACCGCAAATTCAACCGTGCCCTGTATGGGAGCCATGAAGCTTCCCGGGTAGAGACCGGTGATGTGCCGGAGTTTGCCCTGTACCTGCCTCGTATGGGAGGGAATCTCTCTTTCGGGCTGGTGTGTGGCGAAGACTCCATCGCGTTGAATGAGGCTTCCCGGATAGAAAGCCGCTACCGGGCGGGCAGCCGCGTCTATACCATAGAAGATCCCTTGTTGCAGGGAGGCAGGCTGATCCTCACCGCGCTGGCACTGGCCGATAAGGACGGGGGCATCTGGCAGATCCGTTCGGAACGGGTGCCGGCAGGTGCCCGGCTGACCTGGAGATTCGGCGGAGCCTCAGACAAACGGTTCAGCCGGGGAGGAGATATGGGAGTAGATCCGCCGGACAGTTTCGATCTGAAACCCGAATATTGTCAGGGCAACGAGTATATCCTGTCCGGAAATACGTTTTCCCTGCGCTTCGGACAGCATTCCGGAACAGAAGAACGTATGTTATACGGCTCCTTCCCCGAAGGTGCCCGGCTCGGAACCGATGATTGGCCTGTACTTTATGGGACCGTACCGCTCAGCGGAACCCGGTATCTGGCTCTGTCGGTAGACCCCGCGATCCGCACCCTTTCACTGGCAGATGAATTTTCCCGGGCCGAAGAGAGCCGTCGCGCGCTTGCCGCACGGATCCGTTTCCATACACCTGATCCCTGGTTCAATCCGCTGGGCGGAGCCTTGGCCGTAGCTGCCGATGGTATCTGGGACGGTCAGGTCTGGCTACACGGCGCGGTGGGTTGGCGCATGCCGCTCAGTGGCTGGCGCGCAGCCTATACGGGAGACGCGCTGGGATGGCACGACCGTGCCCGGCAGCATTTCAACGCCTACGCCGCCAGTCAGGTGACCGGAGTGCCACAGACCATTTCTCACCCGGCACAAGACCCGGAGATGAACCTGGCCCGTTCGGAAAAACGATGGGGTACTCCCCAATACAGCAACGGATACATCTGCCGCAATCCCTATCGCAACGACCAGATGCATCACTACGATATGAATCTGTTCTACATCGACGAACTGCTGTGGCACCTCAACTGGACGGGCGATCTGGAATATGCCCGGCAGATGTGGCCGGTGATCACCCGGCATCTGGAGTGGGAAAAACGCAATTACGATCCCGATGATGACGGGCTGTATGATGCTTACGCCTGTATCTGGGCCAGTGACGCGCTTTATTACAACAGCGGAGCGGTGACCCACTCTACCGCTTACAACTACCGTGCCCACAAAATGGCCGCGCTGATCGCCGGAAAGATCGGTGAAGATCCGGAACCCTACCGCCGCGAAGTGGAAAAGATACGGAAAGCCCTGAACGATCGCCTCTGGATGTCCGACCGGGGACACTGGGCAGAGTACCAGGATTTCATGGGGCATCAGCGTCTGCACCCGAATGCCGGTCTGTGGACCATCTATCATGCGATAGATGGAGAAACGGCCGATCCTTTCCAGGCCTGGCAGGCCACCCGGTATGTGGATACGGAAATTCCCCACATTCCCGTATGCGCGGCAGGACTCCCTGATGGGGGGGTATACCACCCTCTCTACGACCAACTGGTTGCCCTATGCCTGGAGTGTGAACAATGTAGCCTTTGCCGAGGTGATGCACATGGCTCTTGCCTATTTCCAGGCCGGACGCAGGGAAGAGGGATTTCACCTGCTCAAAAGTTCCGTATTGGATGGGATGTACCTGGGAGGCAGTCCCGGCAACTTCGGGCAGATCAGTTTCTACGATGCTGCCCGGGGAGAGTGCTACCGCGACTTTGGTGATCCCATCGGAGTGGCTTCGCGGGTGTTTATCCAGGGATTGTTTGGTATCCTGCCCGATGCGCTCAACGGAACACTGGTGGTACGTCCCGGCTTCCCGGACTCCTGGCCTTTCGCGGAGCTGGAAACTCCGGATGTCTCTTTTACGTACAGCAGGCAGGAGGAACCTCCACAGATAACCGAAAACTATACCCTTACTCATCAGCTACCCACTGTGCGGAGGGTAGTGCTGGAGGTTCCCGCGAGAAAAAGCAAGCTGGCCGCTGTCACCTGTTCGGGCAATTATCTCGCCTGGCAGCAATTCCCTGATGCGATCGGTGAACCTATGGTACGTCTGGAAGTACTGCTCCCTCCGGAAGAGACTGCTTCCTTCATGTTGGAGTGGACAGGAGATCCGCTCCCGCAAGGGATGGAATATGTCTGTATGCGAGGTGAATCCCTGCGGGTCAGTCTGGCGGATGTAGAGATACAGCAGGTCTATGATCCACAGCAGGTATGGACGGAGCGGGAGATATTGCCGCAATCTGCACAGATATCCGGCCGTGTGGGCGGGATTCCCGGACACCGTACGTTCTTTGTTCAGGTGAAGCAGGACGAAATGGTGTGGTGGCTACCTGTGTCGGTAGAGATACGCGAACCGGAGCAGGATCATACAGCAGATTTCAGTCGGGTACAATCCGCTGCCTGTGAACCTGTGTGTATAGCTGTGCATTTCAATGCTTCGGTTACAGACATCTTCCGGAATACATACCTGACCCCGCGTTCGCCTTATACCACCCTTCAGTTGCCTATACAGGGGATAGGAGAATGGTGTCATCCCCAAACGATGGCGGAGATAGACGATAGCGGTCTCCGGGCACAGGCCGCCCGGGGAGTTTTTCAGACCGGCCTGGGAGTCGACTTCTTCTCGCCTGCCGAAGGAGATAATATTGTATTTACCTCTTTGTGGGACAATTATCCGGATAGCGTCTGTATGGGTCTCTCCGGCAGAGCTTCGCGCGCCTACCTGATGATGGCAGGCAGTACCAATCATATGCAATGTCACATGGTCAACGGCGTGGTGAAAGTGTACTATACCGACGGTTCCGCAGAGACGTTGCAACTGATCAATCCGGACAACTGGTGCCCGATCGAGCAGGATTTCTTTGTAGATGATTTGGCGTTCTCTTTGCGCCGTCCACGGCCGTACCGGGTACATCTGAAAAGTGGCTTGGTCAGCAACGATCTCGAACAGGAACTGAATATCACAGGTGTCTATGGAAGGGCTATTGACGGGGGAGCCGGAGTCTTATTGGATATTTCGTTGGATCCGGAAAAGGAACTCAGCCATCTGATCCTGGAAACTCTCTCCAACGATGTGGTGATCGGATTGATGGGAGTGACTTTGCAACGGTAAAGCAGGAATCTGTTTTTATGGGTAAAGAGGGATCAGTGTAGACAATGAAACAGGATCGGATCCACGTAAAAGCCTGAAGATCTTCTGCCGTATATCTCTTTTGCCTGGAAAAACAGCCTTTCTGATAGGAGTTAGGAACTGTTTTTTCCATCCGGGCAGAAAAGTGTCTGGGATGTGTTTCATACAAGTCTGATCTCTCCTTTCTGGAGATTGGATGGATAGGTAAAAAGGTCGGAGGATCACTGTTGGGATAGATCTTCTAATCTATTGTGCTACAGGGTTGGCAAGACTTTGCCACCAAAATGACAAAACTTTGCCAGCCCTGTGGTAAATTAGTGGTAAGGCGATGGCAGTATGGAGCGCGACTCTTGGACAGTTGGGGTCTGTCCCGGTAATCTGACAACAGTTTATTTACTGTTTGTAATACAGCCGATGCGGTAGAATACACGGTATATGGAAGGAAAAGCCTTCCGTGTTTGTGCAAGGATCTCCACTATCCATCCGATGCGAATCAGGTGAATATATAATAAAAACCGCAATCACAGCACTTGCTGAGATTGCGGCAGATCTGTCGGAATGAGGCGACTCGAACGCCCGACCCCTACGTCCCGAACGTAGTGCGCTACCAACTGCGCTACATTCCGATCATTGCGGTTGCAAAGATACAGTGAATTTTATTTTCAGCAAATATTTTTGCTAAATATTCTGTTTTTTCTGCCATCTGTTGCGGTATTAAAAAATATACTTATCTTTGCAACTGCAAAACAAAATGATTGGTGCCATAGCTCAGTTGGTAGAGCAAAGGACTGAAAATCCTTGTGTCCCCGGTTCGATTCCTGGTGGCACCACTTTTTAAGAAAACCGAACAATCCAAATCCTCTGATTTCAAAGAAGTCAGGGGATTTTTCTTTTCTTTAAAGATGAAAAGAACTGCGATTCCATCTCTTTTCCATGGAATAAATCGTGAAACCTTTTCAAAAAACGAGCAGATGCCATAAACAAGATATGCTAATATGGATTATCAATCTTATGCGTTCCATAAATACCGAGTAATTATCCTGTTTTTCCATAACTTTTCATTTAGAAACAGAACCTATAGATCAGACACTTTCCTATAGATTAAAATAGGTTAAATATTCACGATTCCTCTTTTTTATCAACAAAAATTACTTAGTTTGCAGGAGTTAACAATTTTGTTAAACCAAACGGATAAATTAATTGTTATTTGATAAAACGCAAACCAACTATGGCTGTAAAAGAATCAAATACCGAACAGATCCTATTAGAAGCTGCTGAAACAGAGTTTCTTGAAAAAGGCTATGGCAAAGCCAGAACCACCGAAATAGCCAAGAGAGCCGGAGTCAACCATGCCATGCTCCACTACTATTTTCGTACCAAAGAACACTTGTTTGAAACGGTGTTCCGCAAAAAGCCTCTCTTATGTCAGAAGTTATGTTCTTCTCATTGAGGCAGGATCTGCCCTTTCTTGAAAAAATAAAAAAAGGAGTAGAAGACCACTTCGACTTCATTGCGGCCAATTCCAGACTGCCCAATTTCATGTTCAGTGAAGTCCTGTATGACGAAAAACTAAAATCCCTGTTGATCGATGTCCTCAGAGAAAAAGTAAAATCTATACTGCATGAGTTGAAAGCAGAAATAGACAAAGAAGTAAAAAGGTACGATACGGCCTGTAAATCCTTATGACCTGTTATATACGATCATTTCCCTCAATATATTTGCCTTTATGGGTGCCCCGGCAATTACCGGGATTCTCAATCTGGGAGAAGAAGAGTATAAGCTCTTTTTGCAACACCGAAAGCAGGTAAATGTAGAAACTATTTTAAACCAATTACGTTTATAATTTTTTTGCCTGTATATGAATAATAATGTTAAATGTTTTCGTACTGTCTAACAGATAAAAAATATTCCAATACGATCAGATTATGAGAAATCGTTTCCTTTTAGCAAGCCTCTTGCTTCTCATATTCCATGCGGCCTATGCCCAGTTAAGCATAGAAGAATGTTATGAGAAAGCCGAAACTAACTATCCACTCATCAGGCAATACGGTCTGATAGAAAGATCCAGAGACTACAATCTCTCCAACGCGTCGAAAGGCTATCTGCCCCAATTTCAGTTTTCCGCCAAAGCTACTTATCAGTCTGAAGTGACACAGCTACCCTTCAGCACAGAGGAGTTTTCGGCTATTCTTCCCGGAGTGACTATTCCCAATGTGGACAAAGACCAATACAGTGCCACGTTGGACCTCAACCAGAATATCTGGGACGGGGGTACGATAAAAGCCCAGAAAGAGAGCATCCGGACGCAGGCGGAAGTAGATATGAGAAACCTGGAAGTAACTCTGTACTCCGTCCGTGACCGGGTAAATCAGGTCTTTTTCGGAATCCTACTCCAGGATGAAATGCTCAAACAGAATACACTTTATCAGGAAGAACTGCAACGGAACTACCAGCAGGTCTCTGCCTATATGGAAAACGGATTGGCCAATCAGGCTGACCTGGATGCGGTAGAAGTAGAGCAGGTCCAGGCTGTCCAGAACCGGGTCACACTGGTTTATAATAAAAAGACTTATATGGAAATGCTTTCCGCCCTGATCGGTGAAAAGGTGGACGAAAGTACCCGGTTGATCAGGCCCGATGTAGATCCTCGCTATCCGCTGACTATCCACAGACCGGAACTCCTGCTCTATCAGGCACAGATGGACAACGCAGAGGCACGCAGGAAAGAGATCCGCGCAGGGGTTATGCCCAAGTTGGGAATCTTTGTCACCGGAGGGTACGGCAAGCCCGGACTGAATATGTTCGAAAACAAGTTCTCGGGATATTATATTGCCGGCGCCTCTCTGAACTGGAACATCAGTAATTTCTATACCAGAAAGAACAGCCTCTCTACCATCGAACTTAACAAAGAAATGATACAGAGCCAGATGGATACCTTCTTGTTCAACACCAATCTCGATGTCACCCAGAACAATAATCAAATACAACAATACAGAGAAATGATCAAAAGTGATGACGATATCATCCGGTTGTGCCGATCTGTGAAAAACTCGGCGGAAGCCAAAGTCAGCAACGGAACCCTCTCTGTGCTCGATCTCATGAAGGAGGTAAATGCCGAACAGACTGCCATTCAGGATAAGATCCTGCATGAGATACAGCTGATACAAGCAGTCTATAACCTGAAATATATTACAAACGATTAAGAAATAACCATATGAAAGCATTTAAGTATCTGATAGTAATACTGTGTGTATGTAGCCTGTCTGCCTGCCATAAAAAAGGGTTGCAGTATGATGCTTCGGGCGTGTTTGAAACCACAGAGATCATCGTATCGGCACAAGAAAGCGGAGAGATCCTGCAATTCCAGATCCTCGAAGGTGACCTGCTCGAAGCCAATCAGCAGGTCGGACTGATAGACACGACACAGCTCTACTTGAGAAAAAAGCAATTGCAGGCGAGTATGGGTAGTGTAGAGAACAAGAAAACCACACCCTCTACCCAGATCGCCTCCCTGCGGCAACAAATTGAGACCCAGCGTGTCGAACAACGCCGTTATGAGAACCTCATTGCGCTGAATGCTGCCAACCAGAAACAGCTGGACGACATCAACGCCCAGATCAGATTACTGGAAAAAGAGCTGGAGGCACAAGATGAAACTATCCGCAACACCAATAGCAGCCTTACTGACGAAAGCCTTTCGCTGAAAGCTCAGATAGACCAGCTGGAAGATCAGATCAGCAAGTCGGTCATCGTTGCCCCTTCGCAGGGAACGGTTCTGGCCAAATATGCCGAACCGGGAGAACTCGCCTCACCGGGCAAGGCGCTCCTCAAACTGGCCGATCTGGAAACCATGTATCTCAGAGCCTACATCACTGCCAGTCAGCTTACTTCCCTGAAAATCGGGCAGACCGTACAGGTATATGCCGACATGGGCGAATCCGGCAGAAAAGAATATACAGGACGTATTTCGTGGATATCCGATAAAGCGGAATTTACTCCCAAGACCATCCAGACCCGTGACGAAAGAGCCAATCTGGTATACGCTGTTAAGATAGAAGTACAGAACGATGGGTATATCAAGAAAGGAATGTACGGAGAGGTTAGCTTCTGACTTTACCCCCCAATTATAAACCCCAAATACACGCGGAAATAATGAGCGCGGTCTCAGCAGAACATATAAACAAGAAGTACGGTCAGATCACTGCGTTGAAAGACATCAGCTTTGAAACGCAGAAAGGAGAGATCTTTGGCATCATCGGTCCTGACGGAGCCGGCAAAACCACCTTGTTCCGTATATTGACTACACTGCTGCTGGCAGACAGTGGCAAAGCAACTGTAGACGGGAACGATGTTGTACAGGATTACAAAGAGATCAGACAAAAGATCGGGTATATGCCCGGTAGGTTCTCTCTGTACCAGGACCTGACGGTAGAAGAGAACCTGACCTTCTTTGCTACCATCTTCAACACCACCATTCAGGAGAACTATGCTCTTATCAAGGATATATACCAGCAGATCGAACCTTTCAAAGACCGGAGAGCCGGAAAACTTTCCGGAGGGATGAAGCAAAAACTCGCCCTGTGTTGTGCGTTGATACACAAGCCTACCGTGCTGTTTCTCGACGAACCTACCACCGGAGTCGACCCCGTCTCCCGGAAAGAGTTCTGGGAAATGCTTAAAAAACTGAAAGAGCAAAATATTTCCATATTGGTATCTACCCCTTACATGGACGAGGCCTCTCTCTGCGACCGGATCGCATTTATTCAGGAAGGGGAATTCCTGGAGATCAATACGCCTGCCGGCATCATTTCTGAATTTGGCGAAAAATTATGGGCGGTAGAAGGAGACGATATGTATAAATTATTGCTGGATCTGCGGAGCAATCCCCACATCAGGAGCAGTTACACATTCGGCGAGTACCACCACATCACAGTGGATGACACCCTGACGATGGAAGCTCTGAAAGAATATTTAACCCGGAAGGGCAATACTCAGGTTCAGATACGCGAAATACAGCCTACTGTTGAGGATTGCTTCATGAAAATAACCGAAAGAAAACAAAATGGATGAGATCATTATCAGTGCCAAAGACCTGACCAAGAAATTCGGCAACTTCACCGCAGTCGACAGCATCAGTTTTGAAGTTGGCAAAGGAGAGATCTTCGGTTTTCTGGGAGCCAACGGAGCCGGCAAAACCACAGCCATGCGTATGCTCTGCGGGCTGAGCCTGCCCACTTCAGGCAGTGGTACAGTAGCTGGGTTTGATATTTCCCGGGAACAGGAAAAGATAAAGGCCAATATCGGCTATATGAGCCAGAAATTCTCCCTGTATGAAAACCTGAAAGTATGGGAGAACATACGGCTGTTCGGTGGCATATACGGCATGAAGGAGGAAGAAATAGCAAAGAAGACCGATGAAATCCTTTCGCATCTGGGATTTTCCGCAGAGAAAAATACCCTTGTCCGTGACCTGCCGCTGGGCTGGAAACAGAAACTGGCTTTCTCCGTATCTATCTTCCATTCGCCCCAGATTGTTTTTCTGGACGAACCTACCGGAGGAGTAGACCCCAGTGCCCGCAGGCAATTCTGGGAAATGATATACGAAGCTGTCCACGACGGCATCACCGTCTTTGTCACTACCCATTACATGGATGAAGCCGAGTATTGCGACCGTGTCTCTATCATGGTAGACGGCAGAATAGAGGGATTGGATACCCCCAGAAACCTGAAAGAAAAAACCCATTCACAGACCATGGATGAAGTCTTTCAGAAATTTGCCAGAAAAGCAACCCGTAATTCAGATTAGAAATGAAGCAATTTATAGCGTTTGTAAGAAAAGAATTCTACCATATATTCAGGGATGCGCGGACCATGCTTATACTGCTTGGAATGCCCATCGTCCAGATCGTTCTCTTTGGATTTGCCATTACCACCGAAGTAAAGAATAGCCGTATAGCCGTATACGACTGGTCTAAAGATCCTGTCACCCAGCAGATCATCCAGAGACTGGATGCGAACGAATACTTCACCGTTGTGGCGGATCTGGACAGTCCCGACCAGATCGATAAGGTCATGCAGAAGGGGGAGGCCAGTATGGTGGTGGTTTTTGACAATGACTTTCAGAACGATATGCTGCACACCGGAGAAGCGGCTGTGCAACTTATCGTAGATGCCACTGACCCTAATCAGGCCACTACCATATCCAACTATGCCACAAGCATTATTACGCAGTATGCGCAGGAAGTCTCGGTCGGGTCCGGGTATAGTGACGCGTTCCGTATCAATGTAGACAGCAGGATGCTCTACAACCCTCAGATGGAAGGAGCCTACAACTTTGTTCCGGGAGTCATGGGACTGATCCTGATGCTGATCTGTGCCATGATGACCTCTATTGCCATTGTCCGGGAAAAAGAGAGAGGAAGCATGGAAGTACTGCTGGTATCCCCGATGAAACCCATATTTATTATTATCGCCAAGGCAGTACCCTACTTCACACTCTCTGTCGTGAACCTCATAACCATCCTTCTGTTGTCTGTATTCCTGTTGAAAGTCCCCATAGCCGGAAGTCTGTTTTTAATCATCTCTGCTTCCCTGCTGTTCATTCTGGTAGCCCTGCTGCTGGGACTTCTGATCTCCAATGTGGTGCAGACACAGGTAGCGGCCATGCTGGCCTCAGGTATGGCGCTTATGATGCCCACCATGCTGCTCTCAGGCATGATGTTCCCCATAGAAAGTATGCCTGCTATCCTGCAGTGGATATCCAGTATCATACCTGCCCGCTGGTACATAGAGATGATCCGGAAACTGATGATACAGGGAGTGGATGGTATCTATGTGATCAAAGAGTTTCTGATCTTAGCCCTTATGGCATTCGTATTGCTGGCAGTGAGTTTGAAGACATTCAAAAAGAGGTTGCAATAAAATATACATAGTATGGTACTAAAATTTCTTTTGGAAAAAGAGTTCAAACAGATATTCCGGGATCCCTTTGTACCCCGGCTCATCCTTTTCATGCCTGTCATGATGCTGATAGTCATGCCATGGGCAGCCAATCAGGAGATAAAGAACATCCGGCTCTCTGTGGTAGATCACGATCACAGCAGCTATTCCGTACGGCTGATAAACAAAGTCATCGCTTCCGGTTATTTCCTGCTCGAAGATGTATCAGCCTCTAACGACGAAGCCCTCCGGAGCATCGAATCGGGTAAAGCCGATATTATTCTGGAAATTCAGCCGGAATTTGAGAAAGACCTGATCAAGTCCCGGGTAGCCAATGTTATGATCTCCGCCAATGCCGTCAATGGTACCAAGGGCGGATTAGGTTCAGGCTACCTCTCTGCAATCATGAACGATTTTGCCACCGACCTGACCACCGAATGGGGGCTGAATGCCGGACAGGGTGTCACCTCTGCCATACAGATCGTGCCTCATAACAGATACAACATCTACATGGACTATAAAGTCTTTATGGTACCCGCTTTAGTGGTGATGCTTCTGACCATGATAGCGGGCTTCCTGCCTGCTCTGAATATTGTCGGAGAGAAAGAGGCAGGCACCATTGAGCAGATGAACGTAACCCCGGTCAAGAGACTCACCTTCATTATAGGCAAACTCATTCCTTACTGGGTAATCGGTTTTGGGATACTTACCATCTGTTTCATACTGGCCGCCCTTATCTACGGACTTACCCCGGCGGGCAACTTACTTACTATTTATCTCTACGCCAGCATATACATACTCGTTGTTTCGGGGCTGGGGCTGGTCATTTCCAACTATTCCGATACCATGCAGCAGGCCATGTTCGTGATGTTCTTCTTTATGCTGATCCTCATCCTGCTCAGCGGATTGTTTACCCCTGTCAGCAGTATGCCTGACTGGGCACAATGGATCGCCAAGGTCAATCCGCTAAGCTACTTTATCCAGGTCATGCGTTCCGTTTATCTGAAAGGAAGCGGTATCATGGAACTGCTTCCCCAACTGTTTGCCTTATGCGGGTTTGCGCTGGTGTTTAATGTGTGGGCTATCTTTAGTTACAGAAAAAGCAGTTAACAATACCCTATATCTGCTGATTGAATTTTTATATAACTATAAACAAAGGAACGATGAAAGTAGAATTAATTGCAACGATCACAGCCAACGGCCAGCTATTGCTTACCGAAAACAGGGCTCAGGTCAGTGCGCCCCCTCAGGTCATGGGCGTTTTTGTACAGAAAGCGCGGGAAGCCGGGAACATCGTGATAGGACATGCTACCTATAACATGATCATGCAGGCACCCGAAATGAAGCAGGCTTTCGCCGGCATCGAAAAGGTAGTCCTTACTCATAAAGCCGCAGAAACACCGGACTACAAAGCTGTTTCTTCTCCCGGTGAGGCTGTCAGGTATCTGAAAGGGAAAGGATATCATTCCCTGATCCTGGCAGGCGGCAAAGAGACCTATAACGCTTTTCTGAATGAAGACCTCGTTACGGATATGTACCTGAGCATTGTTCCTGTCATTGTCGGAAATGGCGGCATTCTGGCCACTGAGGGAAGTAAAACAGTGGAGTTCAGACTTTCCGGACAGCAAACGGTCGCGGAAGGTATCCTTCAACTGCATTTTTCCCGGTAATTACCGTGGAAATAATCATAGGGTGGGCGGTTCTCCCGGGGGAACAGCCCATTCTTTTTATACACGTTCTGATCCCATTTCCTTTTTATTTATCCGTTGCTTTTTATCCCTCCTTTTTGCCAGCTGTTTCCTCAGAAGATGGTATCCTTATTAGTGTAAACTTCGCTCCGGACAGTTCCTCAGACAGAGCGCTCCTTCTCAGGAAGAGGAGCTCCATTCTTTCCGTATCCATTTTGTACTGCCGGGAGAAATAGTTCCCGGATAGCGTTTCGGATATACCTGTATACGGTACAGGTTTTCTATAATATGCCCCGTAATCCTCCTGTTACAGCTAAAGGACGGATCAGGCAGCATACCGAGGTATCGGTTACTTACTGTCTTTATGTGGCTTTTGCTCAGGATGATCTTTCTGTAATTAGCTCCGGGATAAGTCATCCGATTGCTGAGATACAGGGAACCTGTTTTCCCGGATCTCTGCCTGAAAAACTTTCCACTTTATCCTCTTCTGTGACAGCAGAGCCGGGTTTATCTCTTTTTTATTCCCTGTATACAAGTTCGTTTCCTATCAATTAGGTCGAAAAAAAGACATTTCGCACCTTGTTGATAGAGAATAAACATTTTATGAGAGAAATTCAACCTTACCCTCAGATATAAAAGTGAACTTGCGCTATCAATTAAACCTTTGGCGATCTGAAGGGCTGCACCGGAACGCACCCCCGACCCTTAAACAAAACACTTAACACAATAAGGTACAGACTATCAGATCGCGCAAAGGGATGTGCCTAATAAACCGACTGATCCTGCTATGTCATCCGATTTTTAATTTACTATATATGAAAACACTCCCCTTACTTCTGATCTTTCTTTTCCTTACAACGTGTACAGTCCGGAATCCCGGAACGGGACAGCCGACTTCCATAAGACCTTTTGTTACAGACGGGATCCTGCTCCGGACTATGGGTGAGATCCTTGTGTCTGATCGTATTTCCCGTAGTGAGCCTATGCCGGCCGGAAAGAATCCGGAGACCTGCGGCATACCGGCTGCGAGTGTCTGAACTCAGGGATACGACACGTAACCAAGAAGATCTGATAGCATATCTATGATCTGAATACTATACAGTTGTTCACTTATTCATTTTAATTATGGCAATGACGAAAAACAAACGAGACTGGTTTTTTCTGGGTATATGGGTATTCTTGTGCCTGATACCGGAAATAACTGTCGCGCAGAACCTCCACGTAGAAGGTTCTGTCGCCGATGAATCCAATGAGACCCTCATTGGCGTATCCGTACGGATAAAGGACACCGATACAGGAACCATTACGAATTACGAAGGACGTTACAGCCTGCAGAATGTTCCTCAGGGTAGTGTACTTGTCTTTTCCTATATCGGATATCGGAACAAAGAGGTTCAGGTCACCGGCAGGATGCTGAATGTGATCCTGGAACCTGATAATCAGCAACTCGATGAGGTGGTTGTGATCGGTTACGGACAACAGAAAAAGGTGACCATCACCGGAGCAGTATCCAATATAGGAGGCAAAGAACTGTTGAAGTCTCCCGCGGCCTCCTTAGGTAATTCCCTGGCGGGGAAACTGCCCGGTCTGCAATCCGTTCAGTATTCCGGGATACCGGGAGGAGACGATCCCGTGATCCGTGTGCGGGGTATCGGTTCTCTGAACAGTGCCGAGCCACTGGTATTGGTAGACGGAGTGGAGCGTCCCTTCAGCCAGCTGGATCCCCATGAAGTGGCCGACATCAGTATCCTCAAAGATGCTTCCGCTACCGCTGTGTTCGGTGTACGGGGGGCCAACGGGGTGATCCTGGTGACTACCAGACGTGGGGAGAGTGGTAAACCGTCGGTTTCCTTCAGCGCGCAGGGAGGTATCCAGCAGATCACCCGATTCCTCACACCGGCCAATTCCTACGAATATGCCACGGCTTACAACACCGCGCAAATGATGGATGGAGTGGCTAAAGAGAATTGGAAATACAGCGACGAGGCCATCCAGCACTTCAGGGATAGAGATATGCTGATGGTTTATCCCGATACCAACTGGTTTGATTACCTGATGAAAAACCACGCGTGGCAAAGCCAGTATAACGTGAATATATCGGGCGGAAGCGACAAGGCCAGATACTTTGTTTCAGTAGGGATGCTGGACCAGGACGGACTGTTCAAGACTTTCGGCCAGGGTTCGGAGGCCAATTTCAAATACCGCAGGTACAACTACCGCGCCAACATGGACCTGACCTTATCCAGACTCAGTCAGTTGTCGGTCAATGTCGGCGGACGTCTGGAAACCCGTAACAGCATTGGCGGAGGCGAAGGCGGATCAGGTAGCGGCGGTCAG
>Ga0192240_10233_pt1 | contig 26218 bp, 22 predicted proteins | sample Koala_Koa27_H3_FD_131237 | JGI IMG/M metagenome (GOLD analysis project Ga0192240, IMG submission 131237) | Enriched cells from koala feces incubated with labeled cellulose particles, San Francisco Zoo, California, United States - Koala_Koa2-7_H3 ...
TCACCCAGACCGCATCCTGATTGAGCCGTCCGGTGTCGGCAAGCTTTCCGATGTTATGTCTTCCGTAAAAAAGATGGAGGATACGTATCCGGAAGTAAAGCTGAACGCGTTGGTGACGGTGGCCAATGCGCAGAAAGCGGCAAAGCAGATGCGGGCGTTCGGTGAGTTTTTTAACAACCAGATTGAAAATGCGACCACGATTGTGCTGAGCCGCACGCAGAATACAAAACCGGAGCAGCTGGATCTCTGTGTGAAGATGATTCAGGAACTCAATCCGAAAGCGGCTGTGATTACAACGCCCTGGGAGGAGATCAGCGGGGAGCAGATTTTAAAAGTGATCGAGGGCCAGAAATCCTTTATGGAGGAGATGATGGCGGAATTTGAGGCGTCACATGAGCATGACCATGAGCATCACCACGAACACGAGGGACATGAGCATCATCACGATCATGACCATGAGGGGCATGAGCACCATCACGATCACGACCATGAGCATCACCATCATCATGAGGACGGAGAAGAGTGCTGCTGCCACGATCATGACCACCATGCAGATGAAGTGTTTACCAGCTGGGGTAAGGAGACACCGCACAAGTTTACCAGAGAGACAATCGAGGATATCCTGAAAAAATTCTGCGATACAGAGGACTATGGCACGGTGCTTCGCGCAAAGGGAATGGTTCCTGCGGAGGATGGCACCTGGATTTATTTCGACATGGTTCCGGGCGAGTACGAGCTGCGTGCCGGTGAGCCGGATTACACCGGTCGCCTCTGCGTGATCGGCACGGATCTGGACGAGGATAAGCTGGAGGCGCTGTTCGGACTATAGAATATGGAAACTGCAAAGGGGAAACAATCAGTAATGGACATACCGGTATATTTATTTACAGGATTTATGGATAGCGGAAAAACCTCCCTGGTCACGCAGACTCTCCTTGAAAATGATTTTGGCGTCGGGGCGCGGACTCTGATTATTGCCTGCGAGGACGGCGAGGAAGAGTATGAGGAAGAAAAGCTGGCGGAAAAAAGAGCTACCGTGATCGGCGTGGATTCCGAGGAAGAGTTTAACGCGGCTTTCCTGCGGGACTGCGATGCAGCCATGAAGCCCGACCAGGTGTTTATCGAGTATAACGGTACCTGGGAGGCGGCAAAGATTATGGAAATGCCTTTGCCGGCCGACTGGCAGATCGTGCAGATTCTGACTACGGTGGATGCCTCTACCTACGAAATGTATCTGAACAACATGCGTGCCATGATGATGGAGCAGTTTTTTGCATCGGATGTGGTTATTTTTAACCGCTGCACGGATGAGACTCCGAAAGGAAAGTTCCGCAGGACGGTCAAAGCGTACAACCGCAAGGCGCAGATCGTTTACGAACGGGAGGACGGCACCATTGATCAGAATGACATGGAAGAACTTCCTTATGATATGAATCAGGATGTCATAGAGATCACGGATGCGGACTACGGCATCTTTTATCTGGATGTGCAGGAGAATCCGAAAAACTATGAGGGCAAGACGATCCGATTTCTGGCTCTGGTCTACCGACCGGAGAAATTCGGCAAAAAACCTATCATGATACCGGGACGGTTTGCTATGACCTGCTGTGTGGAGGATATCCAGTTCATCGGGTTAAAGTGCAAATATGAGAAAGCAGCGGGAATTCCGCATAAATCCTGGATTAATCTGACGGCGGAGATTCACAACGAATTCGCGAAAGAATACCGGGGAAAAGGACCGGTCCTCTATGCAAAGAAAGTAGAGCAGACCGCCGCGCCGGAAGAGGAGTTGGTGTATTTCACTTGATTATTGATTATAGTAAAAGATGATGCATCTCGCACAGGATGGAAAATGCCGGCGGACATATCCGCCGGCATTTTTGTATCCGTCCGAAAAAACAATTATAAATATTTTTTACTTCGCCGGAGGAAGAAGAATGACCAGCATCTGAGCCGTAGTCGGTCCGATGTTCTTCACACACTTGCCATAGTTGGAAGCGATGTGAACGCTGTCGCCTGCATTGAGGACTGTCTCAACGCCGTCCTCGCCCTTGAAGAGCATGGTGCCTTCGATGATGTAATAAATTGACTCGGCCGGGTTCTTGCCCATATCTGTGCCGCCGCCGCTGGGAAGGAAGTGGGACAGACCATTGATCAGCTGTCCGCCGTCAACATCCGCGGGATCGTGGAGCCTGCATAATTTGCACTCGGAATGTCCCGGAGCTGTGTAAGTATAGTATTCATCTTTTTTGGTAATTTTATAGCCTGCCATAAAATAAACCACCTTTCTTTTAGTTTTTCAACGTTCAGTATACACCCGATAAAAAAAGAAATCAATCATTTTGCCCGAAAATACCCTTGTATTTTACGTTTTGTTTGAGAAATTTACAAAAAATTTATAACGGTTTCCAAAAAGTAACTAAATAACATATTTGTATGTATTGCATAAAAAACACGGTTGTTTTATACTGAGAATGATGAATTTAGACAAAGGCGTTTTTTGGCGGTTTTTGTTCTGTTTTTTTATGATTTCAGTCGCTGCCCGGCGATGATGAAATAAATATTTTATCTTTACAAGGAGGATTTTAACAATGGGAAAATTAGTTAACCTGGAGAAAGATTATGTTGACAACATGTTCTCCATCGAAGGAAAAGTTGCTCTGGTTACCGGCGCTACCGGCGCTCTCGGCAAGACGATCGCAAAGGCATATGGCTATGCAGGCGCGAAGGTTATGCTGACCGGCCGTAACGCGAAGAAGCTGGGTGCACTGGTTGACGAGTTTAAATCTGAGGGTATCGACTGCGCATACGCTACAGCTGATCCGGCACAGGTTGATCAGGTGGAAGCTCTGATCAAGACTACCGTTGACACATACGGTGAGATCAACATCCTTGCAATCGCTCATGGATACAACAAGCCGCAGAACATCCTGGATCAGTCCGTTGAGGAGTGGCAGTACATCATGGATGCTGACTGCAAGTCCGTATACATCGTTCTGAAGTATGTGGCTCATCAGATGGTTGCTCAGGGCAAGGGCGGCGCGATCGTTGTTGTTACTTCCCAGCGTTCCAAACGCGGTATGGCTGGTTATACCGGTTACTGCACCTCCAAGGGCGGCGCGGATCTGATGATTTCCTCCATGGCTTGCGATCTTACCGCGAAGTATGGCATCCGTGTAAACTCCATCCTTCCGACCGTGTTCCGCAGCGAGCTGACCGAGTGGATGTTTGATCCCGAGTCTGAGGTTTACAAGAACTTCTTAAAGCGTCAGCCGATCGGACGTCTCGGCGAGCCGGATGATTTTGTTGGTATGGCAATCTATCTTGCTTCTGATGCTTCCAAGTTCATGACCGGCGGCAACTATGACTGCTCCGGCGGATATCTGGTTTGCTAGGATTGCGAACCGATACATTGGTGTGCGTTTTGTGTTGAAGCCGATAGCATTGGTTTTGCTATAGGATCAGGCATGGAGCGGCACCGGGTAACGAGTGAATGGACATGCAATTTTTCTGGAGGAACAATTCATTATGAGTAAATTATCAAAGTTTGTAGTATGCGGCTCCGGTATGATGGGTGCTGCGATCGCACAGGTTCTCGCTACGATCGAGGGTTCTCAGGTCACCATCCTGCGTTCTTCCAACCGCGGCGCTGATCCTCGTGAGAAGGTTCGTGCAAACATGAACCAGCTGGTAGAAAAAGGCGTCATCGAGGCTTCCTATGTGGACGAGGTTGTCGGCCGTATCGGCATTGCTTTTGAGGATGAGGAAGTCAAGGACGGTGAGCTCTTTATTGAGTGCGTACCCGAGGTTATGGAACTGAAGCAGGATTTGTTCGCACGTTTGGAGAAGACCGTTGCGACTACCGCTATCTTCTGCACCAATACATCAGTTATGAGCCCGACCGAGATCGCTGCGAAGTGCGAGCACAAAGAGCGTGTCTGCGGTACACATTTCTGGAATCCGGGATATCTGATTCCGCTGGTTGAAGTTGTTAAGACAGAGTATACTTCTGATGAGGTTATTGATACTGTGATGCAGGTTATGAAAGAAGCCGGCAAGCAGCCCTGCCTTTGCAAGAAAGACGTTCCGGGCTTTATCGCGAACCGGATGCAGCATGCTCTGTGGCGTGAGGCGATCGCTATTGTTAATGATGGCATCGCTGATGCAGAGACAGTTGACCTTGCCTGCAAGACAAGCTTTGGTCTGAGACTGCCGTACCTGCCTCCGCTGGTGAACTCTGATATGGTTGGCACACAGCTTACCTGGAACATTCACAGCTACGTGCTGGAGCATCTGGCTGACAACCATGAGCCTTCACCGATTGTCAAGGAGATGATCGACAAGGGCGAACTTGGTTTCCGTGCGGAGCCGGATGAGAATGGTATCTATCATGGCTTCATGGATTACACCAAGGATCAGATCAATGAGATCAACAGCGGCTTAAACGAGTACCTGATCAAGATGCTCTACGACAAATAAAAGCCATTAAGCTGACACATCATTTCGTTCACATCACCGGATGTCTTTCCCCGGCATCCGGTGTAATGAAAATAATATTAACAATTCATTTATTACAGGAGGTAATGAACAATGGGAAAGAAAATCTGGGTAGACCTTACTCATCCTTTCAGCGCTGAGATTCCGCGTTGGCCTTATTTTGACAAACCGGTGATTGACAGCAAGCACTCCATGGCTAAGGGCGGCGTTCTGACACAGTACATCGGCTGCACGATGCATACAGGTACACACTGCGATGCTCCGCGTCACGTAATGGAGCGTGAGTTCGACGGCAGAAGAGCTCGCTACACACATGAGATGGCAGTTGATGCTTACACCGGCGATGCAGTATGTCTGGACCTTCATTTCATGAAGCGCTGGGAGCTGATCACTGCTGAGCATCTTGACAAGGCTTGCCGCAACATGGGCATTGATCCGGATTCCGATTATTTACAGGGCAAGGTTCTCTGCCTCTGCACCGGCATGCATCTGAAGTTTGATGACTCCAAAGAGTATTATCATTACTCCACCGGTACAGGACGTTCCGCTGGTATCTGGTTTGTAAAGCACGGCGTAAAATGCGTTGCTATGGATATGCAGGCTCTGGATCATCCTCTTCACACTGCTATGGGTAACAATGGTATGACCAGAATGAACCTTCTCGGCGCATCCGGCAAGCCGATTATCGAGGAGTTCATCGAGGAGTTCGGTGAGGAAGCTTACGCTCCTTTCGAGAAAGAGTACTATGTAAAATATTATGGCGAAGAAGCATACGAAGAGTTCTACGGACCGCTTGAGGCGATCGGCAACTGGGGCACCTGGGAGCCTTGCCACAAGACCATGCTTGGTCATGGTATCGTTGGTGTTGAGAACCTTGGCGGCGACCTTGAGAAGGTTTGCGGCAAAGAGTTCGAGTTCTTCTGCTTCCCGCTTCGCTGGTACATGGGCGATGGTTCCATGGCTCGCTGCGTAGCACGTATCGATGAGGACGACATCAATGATGTTCCGGAGAGAACATATCTGTACTGCGGCACTGGCTGCCAGGATAGAGAGCACTATGGCTTCGATGATTATGAGAAGTTCGCTGCTGATCCGGCTATTTAATCCAGCGTATCGTAATTGAAAGTTATGTCAGAATGAAAGTGTACTGTGCAAAGGCGTATGGACATGTATGATACATGGACAGATGCCTGCGCATGGTACATTGGATTTATTCCTAATTAAGAAATCAGAGTAAGGAGAACCCAAAATGGCAAAAAAGAAAACGATTATCACCGTGGCCACCACCGGTGCGTGGCCGAAAAAAGAGAACAACCCGAACGTTCCGATGACTCCGTCTGAGATTGCTGACGACATTTATGCATGCTGGAAAGCAGGCGCAGCGATCGCTCATATCCACATGAGAGACGATGAGGGCAACGGTGTTATGGATCCGGCTAAGTTTGCTGAGACCGTGAAGCTGTTAGAGGAGAGATATCCGGATTGCGATATCATCATCAACATGACGACATCCGGCGATATTCACGCTGACGACGACATCCGTGTACAGCATGTCAAGGATCTGAAGCCGGAAATGGCTTCCTATGACTGCGGTTCCATGAACTGGCTGCACAGTGGTTTGTTCATCAACTCCCCGAAGTTCCTGACAGACTGCGGCTATCTCTTCCAGGAGACCAATACCAAGCCGGAAATCGAGGCTTTTGATCCCGGTATGATTGGCAACGCTGCTTATTATATCAAGAAAGGCGTTCTGAAGACTCCGGTACATTTCCAGTTCTGCATGGGTTGCGCGAATGGTATCCCCGGAACCATGAAGAACCTGATTTTCATGAAAGAGACTGCTGAGGAGCTCGTTGGCAAGGAGAACTTTACATGGTCCTGCTTTGGCGTAGGCCACAGCGCAATGGAAATGCTCTACGGTGCAGTAGCTCTTGGCGGACATATCCGTGTTGGTATGGAAGACAATGTTATGTACGCAAAGGGACAGCTTGCTGACAGCAATGCCCAGTTCGTAGAGAGAGCAGTTCGCGTAATCAAAGAGTATGGCAATGATGTTGCTACTCCGGCTGAGGCTCGTGAAATGCTTGGTCTTGCACAGAAGTAAATTTCTGGCAGTAAGATGGGACGGTTAGATATATAGTATCAAAAACAGCTGTCTCACTCATATTTGATTGATAGCATGATTGCCGGATGCCCTTTGCGGCATCCGGCATTTCTTTTTAAAGGAGGTTTCCTATGACCTGGGGAGCATTGTACATGTATTACCATTGTCCGAAGTGTGGTTTGAAATTCGAATATGCACTGGATGTAATGCCTGAGTTTGGCGATCAGTTCGGTTGCTGTCTGGAATGTCATGTGCCGGGGATCTATGAGAAAGAGGGCGCGAGACAGCCGGATGACAACGAATATTTTGAGGTGGAGTAGAATTCGTTATTGCAAATAAAAAAATCCTGTGGCATAATAGCTATGGAATCGTGTTTTTAATATTTTGCATGATTTCGATGATAACACTGGAAAGCAGGATTTGAGATGGCAGTAATTAAAAGATTATCTCTGGTAGATCAGGTATATGAGAAGTTGAGGGAGCGGATTGTTTCTCTGGAGATTCCTTTCGGCAGCAAGCTGAATGTCAGCAAACTGCAGGAAGAATACGGAGTCAGTTCTACCCCGGTTCGCGAGGCGCTGAATCGCCTGTTGAATGACGGTTTGATTGAGTTTGAGAATAATGTGGGTGCCCGCGTGATCGATTTTACCCCTGATGATGTGCGGCAGGTGCAGGAATTATCTTATGCATATGAGATTGTCGCGGCCAGGAATGCTCTGCGCAATGGCGATATAGCGGAGATGGCGGAGGAGATTGAGCAGTACATAGAAGAGTATCGCCACACGACCAATGTGGTGGAGAGCTGTCGCTGTATTCGTGATATATTAAATGTGTTCTATAAGAACGCAGAGAATGACCTTCTTCTGGCCAGAGTGACGTCGTTAAACGGGATGGATGATATTCTCCATGCCCTGTTTGCTATTCCCCGGGAACAGGGGGGCAGCGGCGGACAGTATCATTCCGGCATCATCTATTTTGAGCAGATACACGAGGCGGTCCTGGATCGCGATTTTAACCGGATCTGTGACGCCCTGGAGGGACATCAGCTCTGGTCCCGTGAGTATATCCTGAAAAATATGGAGACGATCAAGAACAGGCGGGCCTGACGATTGTCCTTTGGACAATCTGGCTACTTAGGTGCTGACGCACGGCGCACTTCGTGCGATAATGTATATTTATCTATGAGTAAGGAGGAGATCCCAATGGTATTAAAAAATTTTGATGTATTGGTAGAAAAGGTGAAGAGTTTTCCGGAGCCGAAGCGTGTGGTTGTGGCTGCGGCCGGCGATGCGCATACTCTGGAGGCGATCAAAGAGGCGGTGGATGAGGGCATTGTGACACCGGTTCTCGTGGGCGACAAGGCAAAAATTGTGGAGATTGCTGCCGAGATCGGTCTTCCTGTTGCCGAAGATGATATTTACGACGCGCCGGAAGCAACGGAAGCTGCACAGAAAGCGGTTGCTCTGATTCATGAGGGCAAGGGCGACTTTATCATGAAAGGTAAGCTTGAGACCGCGCAGATCTTAAAGCCGGTTGTAAACAAGGAGACCGGACTCGGCACAGGACGCGTGATGTCGCATTTTGTGCTGGACGAGATTCCCAACTATCACAAGCTTATTGTTACCACGGATGGCGGTATGATGACCTATCCGACCCTGGAGCAGAAGAAAGACATCATTGTCAATACGGTTGAGACCTTAAAGGCAATCGGTTATGAGAATCCGAAAGTGGCCTGTGTGGCAGCTGTGGAAAAGGTTAATCCGAAAATGCCTGAGACAGTGGAAGCCGACGCTTTAAAGCAGATGAACTTAAACGGTGAGATCAAGGGCTGCATCGTGGAAGGTCCGATTTCACTGGATATCGCTCTGAGCAAAGAGATTGCGGATCTCAAAGGTTTCGACAGCCCGGTAGCCGGTGACGCGGATGTGATCCTGGTACCGAACATCCAGGTCGGCAATATCCTCGGCAAATCTATCACGGTAATCGCGGGCGGCAACATGGCCGGATTTATTGTTGGAGCGCAGGTTCCTATCGTTCTTACTTCCAGAGGATCTTCTGCGAAAGAGAAGTATCTCTCTCTGGTCCTGGCGGCAGCGGTGACTGCAGGGAAGTAAAAGGGCTGCCTGCTATTGAGAATACAGAGAAATGATGTAAATAAGAAGAAATCTGCCATACAGGCAGATTTCTTTTTCCCTCAGTCCTGTCCCTGGATATACTGATCCATGATATCCTGAAGCTGATCCTGATATTTCATCTCCGTGTGGACTTTGAAAGCATCCGGATCGATGGGCAGGTTCAATTCATTCAGGCGCCGGATACTCCAGACATAGAGGATATCCAGAGCCGGAATCAGATCCTTGCCCAGAGGAGTCAGTATGTATTCTACTTTCAGGGGGATGGTGTTGTACTGGATGCGTTCCACCAGACCGTCCTTTGTCAGTTCTTTCAGCTGCTGGCTCAGCACTTTCTCGCTGACGCCCAGCGTCTTTTTCGTTTCGTTAAAACGAATCTTGCCATAGTGATGAATGTGATGCAATAAAGTCATTTTCCACTTGCCGGATATGCAGTTTGTGACAAAATGATACGGATTCACGCTTTCCATGTGATGACACCTCCCCGCCTGTGCCTGATGTAAGTAACTGACAAAATAGTTTCTTACTGTGAATATAGTTATTAAGTATCGTATAGGTAACTAAAAGTTTTGTCTTATTGTATCAGCTTGTTTTCGGTTTTGCAATCCCTGTTTGCGAATTATTTCGGATTTTTCAACAAATTATTTAAAAAACGTATCACTGATTTGGAATGGCAGGGATAAATCCTGTTTTTTGTTCTGGAAAAGTGGATTTTATCATAAAGATATAGAAAAGCGTCATCAGACGCACTTCGCAGAGCGACACTTTATTTTGAATAAAACAGGCAAGGACAGGGAGGGTGAGCAAGAAATGCCGGATACAAACATTTATCAAAATATTGCTGCACGTACCGGCGGTGATATTTATCTGGGAGTGGTCGGTCCCGTCAGGACGGGCAAGTCGACGTTTATCAAGCGGTTTATGGATTTAATGGTGCTTTCACGGATGGAGGACGGAGAGGAAAAAACCCGGACAGTGGATGAACTTCCCCAGTCGGCGCAGGGCAGGACGATTATGACGACTGAGCCGAAATTTATTCCGAAAGATGCGGTGGAGGTCAATCTGCAGGATAATCTTCCGGTGAGAATAAAGCTGATTGACTGTGTCGGATATCTGATTGACGGTGTGAACGGGCATCTGGAAGACGGAAAAGAGAGAATGGTAAAAACGCCATGGTTTGATTATGAAATTCCGTTTGCGCAGGCCGCTATGGTGGGGACGGAGAAAGTGATCCGGGAACATTCTACAATCGGTATCGTGGTGACAACGGACGGGAGTTTTACGGATATTCCGCGGAGCAATTATGAACCGGCGGAAGAAAAGACTGTTGCGGAACTGAAAAAAATCGGCAGGCCTTTTGTGATCCTGTTAAACACATCAAAGCCTTACAGTGAGCAGACAGAAGATTTGGCCGGTAATATCCGGGAAAAATATCAGGTTTCTGTACTGCCGGTCAATTGTGAGCAGATGAAGATCGAGGATATCCGGAAGATTTTACAGCAGGTGTTGTATGAGTTCCCCCTGATCAGGGTGGATTTCTTTTTGCCGAAATGGGTGGAAATGCTTCCGGCGGATCATCCGGTCAGGGCTGCCGCAGTCAGGGAGGCGGAAAGCATACTGGAACAAGCGGGGCAAATGCGGGATATCATAGGGAAAGAGTGGAAAGCGGAGGCGGATGAAATTGCGGAAGTGGAGATAGACCGGATTGATCTTTCCGCGGGAAGCGTACGCTTTCGCATGCAGGTGGGAGAGCATCTGTACTATGACAATCTGAGTGAGCTGACCGGAGTGCCGATCCGTGATGAGTACGAGATGATCTCACTTTTCCGCAGTATGGCACAGCAAAAGCAGAAATACGAGCAGGTGGGAGCTGCTATAGACAGTGTACATAGCACCGGGTACGGTGTGGTATCGCCATCCATCCGGGATATTTCCATTGAGGAGCCGGTTCTGATGAAACATGGAAATAAGTACGGCGTAAAAGTCAGGGCGTCCTCGCCGTCTATTCATATGATCCGTGCCAATATTGAGACGGAGATTGCGCCGATCATTGGCAGTGAAGAGCAGGCGCAGGATCTGATCGATTATATCCGGCAGAACCAGGATGATGCGGACGGATTGTGGAAGACGAAGATTTTCGGAAAGTCCATCGGGGAGCTGGTGGAGGACGGAATCCGGCGCAAGATTACCATGATGGATGAGGAGAGCCAGATGAAGCTGCAGGATACCATGCAGAAAATCGTGAATGACAGCAATGGAGGGCTGGTCTGTATTATTATTTGATGATACCAGGGTCAAAATAAGTGAGATATAAGTGAGATAGCAAATTTTAGATTTCTGTAGTCGAACTTATGCCGTGCAGCAATCCGTGGGTATCATCATTTGTAAAGGTTTTTAACCCCTGCAAAGTTTCCTTAAAATATGCGATTGAGTCATTTCGTTTCTTGTGTTAAGATAGTTCCTGACGGACAGGAGGAGATTGCCATGAGCGAAGTGTACGAGAAACTGTTGAGATGTTATGAAAGTGTGAGGATCAGAACTGATTTCCGCCCGGAAATAGCGCTGATCCTCGGATCCGGACTGGGAGACTATGCAAACCACATTGAGATAGAGACTGTGCTGGATTATCATGAGATCGAGGGATTCCCGACCTCCACTGTTCTGGGACATGCCGGCCGCTTTGTGTTCGGCTATGTGCAGGATGTCCCTGTGGTGATCATGCAGGGCAGAGTCCATTATTATGAGGGATACCCCATGTCGGATGTGGTGCTCCCGACCCGTCTGATGGGAATGATGGGGGCAAAGGTATTGTTCCTGACCAATGCATCCGGCGGAATTCAGGACGGGATGCAGGCCGGAGACCTGATGCTGATCACAGATCAGATTTCTGACTTTGTGCCATCGCCGCTGATCGGACCGAATCCGGACGAGCTGGGAGTGCGCTTCCCGGATATGAGCCATATCTATGATACTGCTCTGCAGGATGCTGTGCGGACGGCGGCGGACAGACTGCAGATTCCGTTAAAAGAGGGCGTCTATATTCAGCTGACCGGTCCGAACTACGAGTCGCCTGCGGAGATCCGTATGTGTAAGGCGATCGGCGCGGACGCTGTGGGGATGAGTACGGCTTGTGAGGCGATCGCGGCAAACCATATGGGTATGAAAGTCTGCGGGGTTTCCTGTATCTCCAATCTGGCCGCAGGCATTTCGAAGAAACCGCTGACCCATGCGGAAGTGCAGGAGTCTGCGGATCGGGTAGCGCCGTTGTTCCAGAAGCTGGTGACGGAGAGCATTCTTGAGATGAAAAAAATGTTCTGACAAAGTGTATGGATATGATACAGAATGGGTTGCGGATGTGTTTTCCACGGATACAACAGATGGTGAAGAGGAGTGTGGAAATGAATATCAGGTTTTATAATGCGAAGATATTGACATTGGACGAGAAAGAGAGTTTTGAGATTATCTCCGGGGAACTCTGGGTCTTCGGCGACCGGATTCTCTACGTGGGTGACGGAAAAAAGCCGGATCAGATTCTGGCGAATCTCGGCTTGGATATGATTCTCTGGGAGCGGGAGATGGATTGCAAAGGCAACCTCCTGATGCCGGGTCTGAAAAATGCCCACGCACACACGTATATGACATTTTTACGCTCCTATGCGGACGACCTGCCGCTGCAGGAATGGCTGTACCAGATGTGTTTTCCGAAAGAAGATCAGCTGGATACGGAAAATATCCGCCCTCTGGAGCAGCTTGGCATCATGGAATATCTGACCGGCGGCATCACGACCGGCTTTGACATGTGTTATTTTCCGCCGGTTTATGCGCAGGTGGCGGCGGACTGCGGGTTCCGCGCGGTGCAGGTTTCCGGCGTCAACAGCTTCGGCGGCGACCTGGGCGTGGTGGAAGAGAATTATCTGAGGGTGAACGAAACCAGCGATCTGACCACATTTTTCATCGGATTTCACGCGGAATATACGACGAAGCTGGAGATGATGGAGGGAATCGCAAAGCTGGCGCAAAAGTATAAATCGCCTCTTTATATGCACAATTCCGAGACGGCAAAGGAAGTGGCGGAATGTGTGGAGCGTTATGGAAAGACGCCGACACAGATCACAGACGAACTGGGAATGTATGAATATGGCGGCGGCGGATTCCACTGTGTATATTTTTCGAATGAAGATTTTGAAATTTTTAAAAAGCGCGGGCTGACGGCTGTGACCTGCCCGGCATCCAATTTGAAGCTGGCGAGCGGAATTGCTCCGCTGAAGCGCTTTTATGATGAGGGCATCAACCTTGCGGTCGGTACGGACGGTGCGGCGAGCAACAACAGTCTGGATATGTTTAAGGAAATGTATCTCGCGTCGACACTTGCGAAGGTACGGGAGATGGATGCGGAGTGTATCAGCGCGGACAGGATTCTCTATATGGCGACAACGGGCGGCGCGAAAGCGATGCATCTGCCGGACTGCGACCGACTGGCGGCAGGGAAAAAGGCCGATCTGGTTCTGATCGACCTTATGCAGCCGAATATGCAGCCGGAGAATAATATTGTGAAAAATCTGGTCTACAGCGGCGGGAAGCAGAATGTAAAGCTGACGATGGTGAACGGGAAGATTCTTTACGAGGACGGAAAGTTTGATATCGGTGTGGAGCCGGAGGATGTGTACCGGGAAGCGAACCGGATTATCCGGTCGATGCGGTAGATAATGCTTCAGAGAAAGGAGTTGTTTTGAATGCCGCTTGATATTGGGACACTGTCACGTTATCGTATGGAGCGTGCAAAAGAAGAATATTGGAAGAAGTTGGAGTTCAGGATATGCATGTAACAATTTATACGGACGGCGCGGCCCGCGGCAACCCGGACGGCCCCGGCGGCTATGGGGCGGTGCTGCAGTTTACGGATAGCAGCGGAGTACTGCATGAAAAAGAGCTTAGTGCCGGATATAAGAAAACGACAAACAATCGCATGGAACTGATGGCGGCGATCGCCGGTCTGGAAGTCTTACAGAAACCCTGCCGGGTGGATCTCTACTCAGATTCCAAATATCTGACGGATGCGTTCAATCAGCACTGGATTTACGGCTGGATGAAGCGTGGGTGGAAAAAAGCGGACAAGTCCCAGGTGAAAAATATCGATCTCTGGCAGCGGCTCCTTGCGGCGATGAAGTCCCATGAGGTCACCTGGCACTGGGTGAAAGGGCATGACGGCCACCCGGAAAATGAGCGCTGCGACCGTCTGGCGACATCGGCGGCGGATGGAGATAATTTGTTGGAGGATGCGGCGGGATAGAAGAGAGGATGAAATTTTTTATTGAAAAATCCTTGTGTATGTGTTATAGTCTTTTCAGGCGGATGACAGTAATGCTCATTCAAGCACAACGAACCCCCGGAGAGAGGCGACTCTCCGGGGGTTCTTCCTCAATATCAGTGAGGTGGCTGCTTAGGCTATTGTTACCGGCTAATCCTCTCCATCTAGCCATTTGCATATGTAGTAGGCGACTACACTTGCTCCGACGGAGATTATAAATGACAGTAATGCGAACACTCAAGCACCCCCTTCCTGTCACCAGTATAGGGTGCGGTAACAGTCGTATTATACCATTCTTTTGCATTTGTGAAAACAAGGAAAAGATAGTTCATATCTTGTAAATGTAAGGATTATATGCTACTATAATTTTCTATGATAAGACATGATTTTAAACTATATTTACAAAATAAACGGAGGATTTGAATTGTGAAAGCATATGGAGTGAATGAACTGCGCAGGATGTATCTTGACTTTTTTCAGAGCAAGGATCATCTGGCGATGAAAAGTTTTTCTCTGATTCCGCATAATGACAACAGTCTGCTGCTGATCAACGCGGGGATGGCGCCCTTAAAACCTTATTTTACCGGGGCAGAGATCCCGCCGAGAAAGAGGGTAACTACCTGCCAGAAATGTGTCCGCACGGGTGATATTGAGAATGTGGGAAAGACAGCGCGGCATCTGACTTTTTTTGAAATGCTTGGCAATTTTTCTTTCGGAGATTATTTTAAAAAAGAAGCCATCACCTGGTCCTGGGAGTTTCTGACGGAGACTCTGGGTATGGATCCGGAGCGTCTTTACCCGTCCGTCTACGGTGAGGATGAGGAAGCTTTTGAGATCTGGACCAATGTGGTGGGTGTTCCGGCGGAAAAGATCACGCGTTTTTACCGCGACCCGGAGACGGGCGAGTGCGATAACTTCTGGGAGCACGGCGCGGGACCCTGCGGACCCTGTTCTGAGATTTATTATGACCGGGGAGAAAAGTATGGCTGCGGGTCGCCGGACTGCAAAGTTGGCTGTGACTGTGACCGTTATATGGAAGTCTGGAACAATGTCTTTACCCAGTTTGACGGCGACGGTAAGGGCGGCTATGAGGAGCTGGAAAATAAGAATATTGATACCGGCATGGGGCTGGAACGTCTGGCCGTCGTAGTGCAGAATGTGGACTCGGTCTTTGATGTTGATACCATGAAAGCGATCCGGGATAAAGTATGCGATCTTTCCGGTAAAAAATATCAGACAGACGCGCTGGACGATGTATCCATCCGTGTGATCACAGATCATATCCGCTCCGCGACATTCATGGTTTCCGACGGAATCATGCCCGCAAATGAGGGCAGGGGATATGTGCTGCGCCGGATTATCCGCCGCGCTGCGCGCCACGGCAGGATGCTCGGAATCGAGGGGGTGTTCCTGGCGGATGTGGCTATGACCGTGATCAGTGAGAGCAAAGACGGTTATCCGGAGCTGGAAGAGAAAAAGGATTTTATCCTGAAAGTGCTGACCCAGGAGGAGGAGCGTTTTGCAAAAACTCTGGATCAGGGGCTGGCCATCCTCGGTGAGATGGAGTCGGAGATGACACGGCGGGGAGAGAAGGTTCTCTCCGGTGAAAACGCATTTAAATTATACGATACGTACGGATTCCCGATTGATCTGACAGAAGAGATCCTGTCGGAGAAAGGGTTTACTTATGATGAAGACGGCTTTAAAGCCGCCATGGAAAATCAGCGGCAGATGGCCAGAAGCAGCCGGAAAAAGACCGATTATACGGGGCATGAAACTACCGTTTACGATGAGATTGATCCTGCCATTACCTCAGTATTTACGGGATATGATCGTCTGGAGGATCAGGGAAAGGTTCTTGTACTGGTAAAAACTGCGTCAGACGAGGATGAGGAAGATGCGCTCGTAGAAGCGCTCACCGATGGAGATATCGGCACGATCATCACGGACGTGACTCCTTTTTATGCCACAATGGGCGGCCAGATGGGTGATCACGGTGTGATCTCCACGGCGGACGGTGAGTTTGAAGTGACTGATACGATCAAACTGGCCGGCGGACGCTACGGCCATGTCGGACGTATGGTTTCCGGGCTGTTAAAGTCCGGAGATACTGTCACGCTGGCAGTAGACCGGCAGCGCCGGGTGGCGACCTGCAAGAACCATTCGGCGACGCATCTGCTTCAGAAAGCACTGCGTGATGTGCTGGGCACCCATGTGGAGCAGGCCGGTTCCTATCAGGATGCGGATCGCACGCGGTTTGATTTTTCCCACTTCCAGGCGATGACAGAGGAGGAGCTGCAGGAAGTGGAGCGGATCGTCAATGAGAAGATTGCCGAGGGTATTCCGGTACAGACGGATGTGATGACCGTGGATGAGGCAAAGAAGACGGGCGCCATGGCGCTGTTTGGGGAAAAATACGGCGAGACCGTCCGCGTAGTTTCTATGGGAGACTTTTCCAAAGAGTTCTGCGGAGGCACCCATGTGGCGAACACGGCGGATATCACGGCATTTAAGATCGTGTCGGAGGGCGGCGTGGCGGCAGGCGTCCGCCGCATCGAGGCACTGACCGGTGCCAATGTGTTTGCTTACTACAGGCGGGTCGAGGACGAACTGGCTGCGGCGGCAAAAGCGGCAAAGGCAGCGCCGGCGGATCTGGTGGCAAAGATCACGCATATGCAGTCGGAGATCAAGGCGCTGCAGTCGGAGAACGAATCCTTAAAGAGTAAGATCGCACAGTCCTCCATGGGCGATGTGATGGATGAAGTGGTGGAAGTGAAAGGCGTAAAGCTTCTGGCAGCCTGCGTTCCCGAGGTGGATATGAACGGTCTGCGTGACCTGGGCGACCAGCTGAAAGAGAAGATGGGCGAGGGAGTTATTCTTCTGGCCAGCGCCGTCAGCGGCAAGGTAAGCCTGATGGCTATGGCGACGGACGGCGCGGTAAAGCAGGGCGCTCATGCCGGAAATCTGATCAAAGCAGTCGCGAAAAAAGTCGGCGGCGGAGGCGGCGGACGCCCGAATATGGCGCAGGCCGGCGGCAAGAACCCGGTCGGTATCCCCGATGCGATCGCTGCGGCGAGAGAGGTCCTGGAGGAGCAGCTGTGACGGATACGTGGATTCATATGTTGAGGGAAATTGCTTGAAATTCGCGGGAAAACGCCAGTGAAATGTAAAATTTTGCTTGACGGATTGCAAATCCATGCTATAATGGGTGAAGTGCAGTGAATATTACCCAATCAGTTGAATAGGCACAATATGCAGCTGGAGGGAGGTTAGGTGTGATTCTATGTCAAATGTTATCGTGAAAGAGAACGAGAGCTTGGATAGCGCTTTACGCAGATTCAAGAGAAACTGTGCAAAGGCTGGTATTCAGCAGGAGATTCGTAAGAGAGAACATTACGAGAAGCCCAGCGTCAAGCGCAAAAAGAAATCCGAAGCAGCTAGAAAAAGGAAATACAACTAGTAAAAAGACAGCCATACGGGATGATTCGTATGGCTGTCTTTTTGAGCTTTACAAATTCAGAGCCATCATGTAGAATTGTTCGCAGAGGGTTTACGGATTTTATCAGAGAGGTGAAATATGAGCAAACCGATTGTGGCGGTTGTCGGCCGCCCGAACGTGGGAAAGTCCACACTTTTTAATGATCTGGCAGGGGAGCGGATCTCCATTGTCCAGGACACGCCGGGCGTGACCAGAGACCGTATTTATGCAGACGTGGAATGGTTAAATCATGCCTTTACATTGATTGATACCGGCGGTATTGAGCCGGATTCCAAAGATATTATTTTATCACAGATGCGGGAACAGGCGGAGATCGCTATGATGACGGCGGACGTCATTCTTTTTATGGTGGATGTGCGCCAGGGAATGTCGGATGCGGATGCGAAAGTCGCGGACATGCTGCGGCGCTCCCGTAAGCCGGTAGTCCTGGTGGTCAATAAGGTCGATAACTTCCAGAAGTTTGAGGCAGATGTGTATGAGTTTTACAATCTGGGTATGGGAGATCCGGTGCCTATCTCCGCGGCTTCTAAATTGGGGCTGGGTGATATGCTGGAAAAAGTGGTCAGCTATTTTCCGGATGATTCTGAGTCCGGTGAGGAAGATGAGCGGCCGAAGATCGCTATCGTCGGCAAACCGAATGTGGGGAAATCTTCCATTATCAATAAGCTGCTCGGGGAGAACCGTCTGATCGTTTCGGATATTGCAGGTACGACCCGGGATGCGATTGATACGGTGATCCGTTATTATGGCAGGGAGTATGTGTTTATCGACACGGCCGGCCTGCGGCGAAAGAGTAAGATTAAAGAGGAGATTGAGCGGTACAGTATTATCCGTGCCGTGACGGCGGTAGAGCGCGCGGATGCGGTGATCCTTGTCATCGACGCCACGGAGGGCGTGACGGAGCAGGATGCCAAGATTGCGGGAATCGCACATGAGAGAGGAAAAGGGATCATCATTGCCGTCAATAAGTGGGATGCGGTGGAGAAGGATGACAAGACCATGTACCGCCATACCAGCCGGATTCGCGAGACGCTCAGCTTTATGCCTTACGCGGAGATTATGTATATTTCCGCGAAGACAGGGCAGCGTCTGACGAAGATGTATGAGATGATCGACATGGTCATTGCGAACAATTCCATGCGGATCGCCACCGGTGTCCTGAATGAGATCATTATGGAAGCGGTAGCCATGCATGAGCCGCCTTCTGACAAGGGAAAACGGCTGCGCATCTATTATGCGACGCAGGTCGCGGTGAAGCCGCCGACGTTTGTCCTGTTTGTCAATGACAAGGCGCTGATGCACTTTTCTTATACCAGATATCTGGAAAACCGGATCCGGGAAACCTTCGGGTTTAAGGGTACGGCGCTGAAGTTTATTATTCGTGAGAGAAAGGGTGAAAAATAAATGATTACAGCTCGTGTGATTGGCCTGCTGCTCGGATATGTGTTTGGGCTGTTCCCTACCGGAAGGCTGGTCGGGAAAGCGTATCAGACGGATCTGAGAAAAGAGGGCAGCGGCAATACCGGTATGACAAATTCCATCCGAGTGCTCGGATGGAAAGCGGGTGTTATCGTGTTTTTCGGCGACTGCCTGAAAGCGGTGGCGGCGATGGCAATTATCTGGCTGCTGTACCGCAATACATTCCCGGAAGCGGTAAAACTTCTGGAGTTGTACGCCGGAATCGGAGCGGTTCTGGGACATAATTATCCGGTTTACGCCCGATTTAAGGGCGGAAAGGGGATTGCCTGCAGTGTAGGGATTGTTTTTGCGTCTGATTGGCGGATGGTTCCCATCTGTGCGGTTTTGTTTTTCCTTGCGGTGGTTCCCACAGGGTTTATGTCTCTGGGTTCCCTGGCGATTTTAAGCGGATTTTTTGTGCAGACCGTTGTCTTCGGCCAGCTGGGATTTTTGAAAATCGGGGCGGATTTTCTGCCGGAATTGTACATAGTGACGGCTATTCTGACCGGGCTTGCGTTTTTTCAGCACCGGGAGAATCTGAAGCGCCTGGCGACGGGCACGGAAAATAAATTCCGTCCGAAGAAATCGGAAGAGAGAGAGGAAGGATAGTATGGCACAGGTTGGTATCATCGGAGCGGGCAGCTGGGGGACAGCCCTGTCCGTAGTCCTGGCACATAACGGACATGATGTGACGGTATGGTCCATCATAGAAGAAGAGGTAGAGATGCTCAGCGCGCAACGGGAGCACAGGGATAAGTTGCCCGGAGTGAAAATACCTGAGTCGATAAAGTTTACCACGGATATACGGGAAACCGTGGAGGGGAAGGCGCTTGTGGTGCTGGCCGTGCCCTCGCCGTATATTCGCAGCACAGCCCGAAGCATGGCAGCTTTTGTGCGGGACGGACAGCTGATTGTCGTCGTATCCAAGGGAATCGAGGAAAATACGCTGATGATCCAGACAGACATTGTGGAACAGGAGATTCCGCAGGCGCAGGTGGCTGTTCTGTCCGGACCGAGTCACGCGGAAGAAGTGGGCCGGGAACTGCCAACTACAGTGGTGGCGGGAGCAAAGACAAAAGCGATCGCGGAGCGGGTGCAGGCGTTTTTTATGAATGAAGTATTCCGCGTCTATACCAGCCCGGATATGCTGGGGATTGAGCTCGGAAGCTCCCTGAAGAATGTGATTGCCCTGGCAGCGGGAATGGCGGACGGTCTCGGATTCGGGGATAACACCAAGGCAGCTCTGATCACGCGCGGCATCGCGGAGATCGGGCGCCTGGCCTCGGCGATGGGTGCCAATATGGAGACGGTGAACGGTCTTTCCGGTATCGGGGACCTGATCGTGACCTGTGCCAGCCGACACAGTCGAAACCGGAAGGCGGGCATGCTCATCGGACAGGGATATACGATGGAGGAAGCCATGGATGAGGTGAAAATGGTGGTGGAGGGTGTCTACTCTGCGAAAGCCGCGCTCGCCCTGGCCGGAAAATATGAGGTCGGTATGCCCATTGTCGAGCAGGTAAACCGTGTGCTGTTTGAGGGACAGCCCGCGAAGGATGCGGTGCTGGAGCTGATGCTCCGGGAACGCAAACCGGAAAACGAGGATCTGGACTGGTAACTGCGGCAGGGGATGATTTGTTTTACTTTGATTAAAGGAGAAAATCGGGATGGAGAGAATACGGATCCGATATTTTTCGGACAAAATCAAACGACTGGAGTACATTGACGGAAAATCTGACTGGATTGATCTGCGTGCCAGTGAGACAGTAGAATTGAAAGCCGGAGAATTTAAACTGATTCCTCTCGGTGTGGCCATGGAGCTGCCGCAAGGGTATGAGGGGCATCTGGTTCCCCGCAGCTCCACATTTAAAAATTACGGGATTCTGCAGACGAACAGCTGCGGTATTATTGACTGTTCTTATTGCGGTGATGAGGATATGTGGCGTATGCCGGTCTATGCGACCCGCGATACGATTATCCGGGAGAATGACCGCATCTGTCAGTTCCGGATTGTGAAGAATCAGCCGAAAGTGGAGTTTGACGAGGTGGAATCACTGGATAACGCAAGCAGAGGGGGATTTGGCAGTACAGGGAAGCAATAACTATCGTTGATTTTACTGAAAAATGCAGTCAAATACCGTCGAAACATATAAAATGTGTCGATTTTCAGATTCCCCCGTGGCATAAATACCAAGGATGAGATAGTAATTTTGTAAAAATATCTAATGACAATTCTTGAATTATTTGATAAAATGTCAGCATGGCAGTGAGAAACTGTGAGAAGAAAATATGGAGGGTAACAAAATGGCAGAATTATCAATGCAGCATATTTACAAGAGATATCCGAACGGATTCGAGGCAGTAAAAGACTTTAACCTCGAAGTTGCTGACAAAGAATTTATTATCTTTGTAGGACCTTCTGGTTGCGGTAAGTCTACAACACTTCGTATGATTGCCGGCCTGGAAGAGATTTCCGAGGGTGATTTCTACATCGACGGAAAGCGTATGAACGATGTGGAGCCGAAGGACAGAGATATCGCAATGGTATTCCAGAGCTATGCTCTGTATCCGCATATGACGGTTGCTGACAACATGGGATTTGCTCTTAAGTTAAGAAAGATGCCTAAGGATGAGATCGACAAGAAAGTCCGCGAGGCAGCGAAGATCCTTGACCTGGAGAAGCTGTTAGACCGTAAGCCGAAAGCACTTTCCGGTGGACAGAGACAGCGTGTTGCCATGGGTCGTGCTATCGTGCGTGAGCCGAAAGTATTCCTTATGGATGAGCCGCTTTCCAACCTGGATGCCAAGCTGAGAGTTCAGATGCGTACTGAGATTTCCGCACTGCATCAGAGACTGGGCGCTACCATCATCTATGTAACACATGACCAGACAGAGGCTATGACGCTGGGTACCAGAATCGTTGTTCTGAAAGATGGTGTTATCATGCAGGTAGATTCTCCGAAGAAGCTGTATGATGAGCCGGATAACCTGTTTGTAGCAGGATTTATCGGATCCCCGCAGATGAACTTCATGGATGCTGTTGTAAAGGTCAGCGGAGACAAGGTTACCATTTCTTCCAATGGATATACATATGTGATGCCGGAGAACAAGGCAAAAGCCTTAAAAGACGGCGGCTATGATGGAAAGACGGTTGTCTTTGGTATCCGTCCGGATGATATGGATGACTTCCCTTCTTTTGTTGAGAAGAACAAAGATTATCAGATTGAAGCGGATGTTACAGGCTATGAGCTTCTCGGTTCTGAGGTTATGCTGTACTACACCTCCAACGGCGTTACAATGTCTGCAAAGGTAGATGCAACTACCCCGGCCCGCTATGGCGATAAGGTACATATTGCATTTGATGTTAACAAAGGACATCTCTTTGATAAAGAGACAGAGCAGGCAATTTCTCACTAAGAAGAATTTTTTGATGGACTGGGTACGGTCTCCGTACCCAGTCTTTTCCGTTTACAATGAAACTCAGCGAAGAATCGGCAGGGGTGCAGTTTTAAGGAGGACATTATGGAATCTATGGTTTCGGCGAAAAGAGTCGAGAGAATCCTGGGAGACATGAGGGATGCGTCCAAGAGGGAGTATCTCCTTTTTTCTGTGGATGGAGAATTTATAGCGGGAACTGTATCGGCGGAGGAAGCGGCGGAGACGATTGTACCGTTTGCCTCCTCTCTGGCAGAGACACAGGTGCAGCAGGGATGGATTTATTTCCGTGTGGAGTTGCAAGGTGAGACAAGGTATGTGCTTTTATGCAGCAGAGGATCGGAGACAGACCAGTCTTATGTGATCGGGAAGATGGCTCTGTGCCATATTCGGAATTTCATGCTCTCTCTGCAGGAGCCGGAAAACAGGATCAACTCGCTGCGGCAGATTATAAACGGAGAGATCCCGGAGGAAAAAGTGGCGGAGCGATGCCGTCAGCTGCAGCTGAAGTCCGGTAAATATGTTCTCTACGTGATTCGCTCAAAATGTGAAGCAGATTCTGTGATGCTTGAAACACTGAAGAATCTGTTTGTAAACAGCTATCAGGACTTTATGGTTGAAATGGACGGAACCAGGACGATTCTGGTCAAAAATGCGGTGGATATACCGGGCGAGGACTATGAACAGTATGCCCGTGCGATTGTGGATAATATGCAGTCGGAGGCTATGATCAATGTATGGGTAGGATACGGCGACCCGGTGGAATCCTTTGAACAGATGCATCGGGCGTATAAGCATGCCGTTACGGCATTGGATATCGGAATGGTTTATTATGGGACGGAGTGTGTGTTTTATTACAGCAGACTGGGAATTGGCCGCCTGATTTACAAGCTCCCGGCGGATCTGTGTGAGATGTTTCTGAAAGAGGTGCTTGGGGAAAATATGGAGCTGGATCTCGATGAGGAGACGCTGGCTACCATCAATAAGCTGTTTGAAAATAATCTTAATATCTCTGAGACCGCCCGGCAGCTCTATATCCACAGAAACACTCTGGTTTACCGTTTGGAGCGGATTGAGAAAAAGCTGGGTCTGGATATCCGTTCTTTTGAGGATGCCATGTTGTTTAAGATCGCGATGATGGTCCGCGCTCATCTGGACGAGTTAAACGTTGTAAAGTAAATGAATTCATGCTATACTAAGCGCAGGCAATGAGCCGTGCAAATGAAACAGGAGGAATATGCGATGGATCTGATCAGCGGCCTGCAGGCTATGTTTGGCGGAGAATCGTCTTCGACAAGACAGAGAAGTGAACAGAGAAGTGCTGCTTCACATCGTCAGGAAGGCGAACTGCAAAAAAAGAATATTATGCTGAAAGAGCAGCTGGACGCAGCCCGCGAGCGTATTATTCAATTGGAGAACCAGATTGACAGGATGAAAAAGGAGACAACAAAAGTGGAGCAGAATTTAGATTCCAGAAGAGATGATATAGACCAGCTGATTACGGGAGTGACGATTCAGATTCAGGAGATGATCAGCACGCTCGAGAAGCAGATGGAACAGCTTGAGGTCAAAACGGACCGCCAGATCCGCCATCTGGACGAGGGGACACAGAGACGGTTGGAGGAGATGGGAGATTCCGCTGCACAGATCAGCCTGATTTCAGATGCGGTTCAGTCGGTTCCTCAGATGAAAGAGTCGCTGGATCAGCTTGTGGAAGTGAAAGAATCCATGCGGCAGATCGACGAGATCCGGTCCATGCTGGAACATCTGGAACAGCAGAAGGTTACGATGGAGGAGATTAATGAGAAATCGGAGAGCCTCCGGACTGAAATTGTTGAGAAAATTCATTCTGAGAATGTTCAGTGCTACCGTAATATGAAAAGTCTGGTGACGGATCTCGAGGTGAAGCTGGAAGAACTGGAACTGGATGACAAGAGTGTGACGAAAATCAACAAGTCTTTTAAAGGCCTGAAGTTTTTTTCGTTTTTCAGTTTTTTGAGTTTTCTGGGTCTGGTATTTTTCTTTCTTTACTATGTTCTCGGCATTCAGCCGTTCTGATAGTGGAAATGAGTGACAGTGGACGGTTGCTTTGCAGCTATCAATCAATATCTTAACGGATAAGGGGATTGTGTTTTATGGGATTAGATGAGACGAGAAAAGTCTGGGTGGTCGGACATAAGAATCCGGATACAGACTCGGTTTGTTCTGCCATTGCGTATGCGTATTTAAAGAATCAGACGTCCGGAGGAGAGGAATATGAGCCGAAGCGGGCGGGTGAATTGAACGAAGAGACGAAGTATGTGTTAGAGGCTTTTGGCGCAGAGGTTCCTGCTCTGATTACGGATGTGGGCGCGCAGGTGAAGGATATTGAAATCCGTCGGACGCCGGGGATCAGCGATGAGTTTTCCCTCAAGCGTGCGTGGGAGATGATGAGAGATATGAATGTGCCGACACTCCCGATCACAGACGGAGAGGGGTATCTGGCAGGATTGATTACGACGCAGGACATCACAACTTCTTATATGGATATCTACGACAATTACATCCTGGCAAGAGCACAGACACAGTACAAAAATATTCTGGACACGCTGGATGGCACTCTTTTGTACGGCGATGCGGAGGCCTGCTTTACAGAGGGAAAGGTGATGGTCGGATCCGCAAATCCGGAGATCATGGAAGAGTATATTGACGATCATGATCTGGTGATTATGGGGAATCGTTATGAGGCGCAGATCTGTGCATTGGAAGCCAATGCCGACTGCATTATTGTGGCGGGGGCACCAAAGATTTCTAAAACAATTGTAAAGATGGCGTCTGAGCGGAATTGTACTTTGATCACGACGCCGTACGATACCTACACGACGGCCCGCCTGATCAACCAGAGCATGCCGATCCGGTTTTTTATGCACCACAACCGCCTGACGACGTTTGAGACGGAGGAGTTTGTGGAAGGTGTCCGCGATATTATGTCAAAAGAACGGCATCGCTACTTTCCTATCCTGGATGAGAACAGCAAATATGTGGGAATGATTTCCCGCAGAAACCTCTTAAATATGAGAAAGAAGCAGCTGATCCTGGTCGATCATAATGAGAAGACGCAGGCGGCAGACGGGATTGACGGGGCGGATATCCTGGAAATTATTGATCACCACAGAATCGGAAGCCTGGAGACAATCTCGCCGGTGTTTTTCCGCAATCAGCCGGTGGGGTGTACAGCGACCATTATCTATCAGATGTATCAGGAGCAGGGCGTGGAGATGCCGGAGAAGATTGCCGGATTGCTGTGCTCCGCGATTCTCTCGGATACGCTGATGTACCGTTCCCCGACCTGTACGCCGATGGATCAGATCGCGGCGGAGGCGCTGGCACAGATCGCGGGGATCCGTACGGAAGATCATGCACGGGCCATGTTCCAGGCGGGAAGTGATTTCGGAAGTAAGACACCGGCAGAAATCTGTTATCAGGATTTCAAGGTATTCAGTCAGAATGACATTAATTTCGGCGTGGGTCAGATCAGCGCCATGACTCAGGAGGAACTGGAACAGGTGAAAGAGATTCTGCTTCCGTACCTGGGTGAAGTTCTGAAAGAGAAAAAGATATCCATGGTATTTCTCATGCTGACGAATATCATAGATGAGACGACGTATCTGATCTGTGACGGTGAAAATGCGGATACTTTGATGGAGCAGGCTTATAGGATGCCAAAAGAAAATGATGTGTATGTGCTTAAGAATGTCGTATCCCGGAAAAAACAGCTGATTCCGGTGCTTATGACGGCATTGCAG
>Ga0192240_10234_pt1 | contig 26119 bp, 26 predicted proteins | sample Koala_Koa27_H3_FD_131237 | JGI IMG/M metagenome (GOLD analysis project Ga0192240, IMG submission 131237) | Enriched cells from koala feces incubated with labeled cellulose particles, San Francisco Zoo, California, United States - Koala_Koa2-7_H3 ...
GGATGAATTGTGGGAGATCGTTCTGAGAAATCAGTTCCACGACATTCTTCCGGGGTCTTCCATCCGGGAAGTGTATGAGGATTCAAAGGCGGAATATGAAAAACTCCTCTCCCTGACGGGGAAAATGACCGGGGAGACGCTCCGGATGATCGCGGATCAGGCGGACGGGAAACCGGGAGATGTGGTGATCTTCAATCCGAACAGCACGGGGACGCGGGCACCGGTGGTGATTCCGAAGAGCGCTGTGGATGAAGCGCGGATGCTGCTGTCTGCCGGCGGAACGGAGTACCCCCTGCAGGAAACGGAGGAGGGTTATCTGACTGTTGTGGACCGGATCCCGCCGAAAGGATATCAGATGTTTTCCATGGTAAAAAAGGATGGAGAGAAAGGAAAGCAGGCGGAGGAGCAGAAGCTGATCCTCTCTGAGCGTGAGGCGGATACCCCCTGTTTCCACGTTGTTCTGAACGAAAGCGGACAATTTACCAGTATTTATGATAAGCGGCATGGGCGCGAGCTGATACCGGAGGGAAAGACGGCGAATCAGATTATAACCTACGAGGATAAACCCCACAATTATGACGCCTGGGATATCAACAATTATTATACGGAGAAGTCCTGGGAAGTCAATGAGGTCTCTTCCCTGGAAATTGTGGAGAACGGACCTGTGAGAGGGTGTATCCGGATAGAGCGCCCGTACCTGGATTCCAGGATCGTACAGTATCTGTATTTTTATCGGGATCTGGATCGCATTGACATCCGCAATGAGATCGACTGGAAAGAGGAGCAGATTCTCGTCCGGGATTATTTCCCGGTGGATATTCATACAGATGAAGCGGTATTTGATATTCAGTACGGCAATGTCAAGCGTCCCACCCACAGCAATACGATGTGGGATTTCGCGAAATTTGAGGTCTGTGCGCACAAGTGGCTGGATGTCAGCGAGGACGGCTGGGGTGTGAGTATCCTCAATGACTGTAAGTACGGGTGCAGTGTCCGGCACGGCGTGATCGGCCTGACAATGCTGAAATCCGCTTTGTATCCAAACCCTGCCGCGGACAAAGAGCATCACACGTTCTGGTACTCGATCTGTCCCCATGCGGGTGATTTTCGGGCGGCGCACACGGTAGATAAGGCATATGCGCTCAACAATCCGCTGACGGCCGTGATGAAAACACAGCCGGGAGGAGCGCTGCCGGACCAGTATTCTTATGTGTCCGTTCAGGAAGACAATGTGGTGATTGAGGCGGTGAAACGGGCGGAGCACTCGCAGGATACGGTGGTTCGGCTCTACGAATGCAGCAACCGCAGAGGAAAGGTGACTCTGCATGTGGTGGGAGAATTTGCCGAAGCCTGGGAGAGCAATCTGCTGGAAAAGGAAGAAAAGAAACTTCGGACCGAGGGGAATGTTATATATGCGGACATCATGCCCTATGAGATCAAGACCATTGTGATAAAGGGGCAGTGAACGCGGGAAACCAGGGGGAGTATCTATATTATTACCGGGAGGTATGGCAGAATGGAGAAAAAATATATCCTGGACACAACGGAAAATAAAGTGTTTATGGAAAAACTCAGAGATGATTTACTGAATTTCGGACATCAGTTCCCCTCCCCGGAGGGAGCGTCCTATTATCTGGGCGACGACGGGACGCCGTGGAAAGACAGAAACCGTGAGACATGGATCACATGCCGCATGACCCATGTGTACAGCATCGGAAGCCTGCTGGGGCACGCCGGGAGCGGAGCACTGGTGGACGCGGCTCTTGGCGGACTGAAAGGAATCCTGAGAGATGTGCAAAATGGCGGCTGGTATGCGGGCGTCAACCCGGAGGGAGACATCGTGCCCGGAAAACAGTGTTACGCCCATGCTTTTGTAATTCTTGCGGCGTCCTCTGCGCTTCTGGCGGGAAGAGACGGGGCGGAGAGTCTGCTTGGCGAGGCTCTGGAAGTGTTCGATAAGTATTTCTGGGACGAGGAGAGGGGACTGACCTTTGACACCTGGAACACGGAGTTTACGGAGCTTGAGGATTACCGGGGCATCAACGCCAATATGCACACGGTGGAGGCGTTCCTGGCCGTCGCGGATGCGGCGGGGGATCTGAAGTACCGGGCGAGAGCAGGCAGGATCATTGATCATGTGATCACCTGGGCTGCGGATAACGGCGATCGGATTCCGGAGCATTTTACGAAGGACTGGGAGCCTGATCTGGGCTGTAACAGGGATAAGCCGGACGATCAGTTTAAGCCTTACGGCGCCACCCCGGGACACGGAATCGAGTGGGCGCGGCTGATCACCCAGTGGGCGTGCGCGTCCTGTGATGAGGCTGCGGCCGCGAAATATATCGATATGGCACAGCGGCTGTACTGCCGCGCGGTCAGCGACGGGTGGAACGCAGACGGTGCGCCGGGAATCGTGTACACCACGGACTGGGAAGGAAAACCAGTGGTACATGACCGCATGCACTGGACGCTGGCGGAGGCTATCAATACTTCTGCCGTCCTGTATCGGATCACAGGCAATGGGCAGTACGCGGATGATTACGCGATGTTCCTGCAGTATCTGGATGAAAAAGTGTTGGATCACAAAAACGGCTCCTGGTTCCATCAGTTGGATCAGAACAATCGACTGCTTGGAACGGTCTGGCCGGGGAAATCGGATATTTATCATGCGCTGCAGGCAACACTGATTCCTTATTCCAAAGTGGAAGTATCCATTGCGGCTGCTGTGAAAAAAGGATGATGTAAAAAAGGTTAACCATTTTTTTACTTTACTGCAATATCGCAGTAAAATCATGACTAACAATTAAAATGCTAAGGCGTATGAAACGTAATGTTTCATGCGTCTTTTTTGTGCAGCGGGAATTTCTATATAAAAACAGAAATATCGGATGTTTTTTACTCCGGAAAGATGATACAATTTATTCATCAATAAAATTCAGAAAGGAAAGCAGCAAAATGTTAAAAGAGACAAGACAGGACAACCTGGGAACGCATCTGGAATGGGAATTGGACGGGGTTACGTCGAAAATGCTGAACTGGTTCTGGTGCAACATGGAAAAATGTGATAACCTCTGGCATCCGAATCAGCATCTGTCCTTATTATAGTTTTGAAATAGAGGGAACCGGGGAAAACGCGCGCTATAAATATCTGTAGAGGAAGTGTCAATGTAATGACCTGACTTCCTGGTGCGCTTTGTTAAAATTCAAATGATTACAATGGGGCTGTTTTGAATTTGACGTTCAACAGCCCCGCCCCCAATGACATCATTCAGCACAATCTGTACGTATTATCTCACGGCAATTCCTTAGCAAGTGATTTGAGATATTCCTCCACATTGCGGTAGTGTATGCCTTCGAATTCATTCGATTCCCCGCGATAAATTACATACTTCCCGGTGATGGTGCCAAAGCGGTGTTCCGTTGCGGCGCATTTTTCAGGGTCAACCAGATGCCGGTACTGGTTCGGAACAATTTTCTCGCTGTATTTCACCTCATAAATTTCACAGGTTAATGTGAGGGGGGTGTGGATCACCATATCAAATTCTCCAATGGCGAATTGAAGCTGAAAGACCATCTTGTCCGGATGGGCAAGACTGGTTTCCAGAAGAACAATATCCTCCATCATTCTGCCTTTGATTTCACTGAGGATACGCATCAGAATACGATTGCGCTCCAGGGCAGAAAGAGCATTAAATTTTTCATCCATCAGCAGACTGTTTACGAGGGCATTGGCTTGTGCATAGCGCATACCGGGTTGGCTGATGATTGTGATTTTCTCCCGCAGATTGACATTTGGAAAATGCAGCAGGTCAACCCTCATAACCAGATCCAGAAGGGTAAGATACTCCATGATCTGATAGCCGTGCGTTTCGTCAATCTCCACTGTCTGTTCTTCCTTGTTGAGGATATCCAGCAACTTTCGGTAGATATCTGTTACAGATTCGCAATCCATGTTCTGCATAAGATCAATCGGGTCAGTGCGATCATGCAGAAGGTTGCGGGCGGAAATGGCCAGGTCGCCGGATACAAAGGTGCGGGTCAGAACTTCCCTGGTGAAGCGATGGTTCATATCTTCCACGGCACGATTTACAGCACTGGTCAGTTCTCCTCTTTCATAGAGATCGTATAGATGCCGGAAGTGACCGCCATTCTGGTAATATTTCAGGGAATGCTGAATGTTTCTGGCAATTGCGCTGTCGATATATTCATCCGCGCTCTCCTTGCTGGCAAAAGTGGATGTTTTATTATAGTTGATACCTTCCATGCTCATGGTGCCGCCATAGCGGATATATTCATCAATGCCCCGGATGCCCAGTACATTTTCAAATTCCCTATATGGGATAAACGTGGTGTGAAGGAGGATGCAGCGGTCATAAAGCTGCTCGTCCCTGCTAAAAAGGAAGCCGAGAGAGTCGGTGCCGGAAAGTACAATTTTCATGCCGCTGCTGGCATAAATGTCAGAGAAGAGGGCGGCGCCTTCGATAAAATCTGCCATCAGGGTAACTTCGTCAATGAAAATATATTTGAAATTTTGTTGTTCCAGGTATTGCAAATCTGCGTTGATTTCCGAAAGGGTATCTGTCGTTTTGATTTGAATGAAGGCAGCCTGTGCCAGCTGTTCCGAGGTCATCTCCAGGAGTACCTGGCGGATCAGCGTCGTCTTACCGGTTCGTCTCAGACCATATAATATGAACACTTTATCCTGTTGTTCCCCGAACACATAATCAGAGAGGTTTTTGTAGCATTCACGATGCCTGTATTTCCGAACCGGGGAGGCAAGGCTTTCTAATTGAGATCCAATTCGGGTATAAGTAGAGAAGCTGTGCGCCGGCTCGTTTCCTTTTGCCGCCTTTTCAATGGGCAATAGATGTCGCAGTTTCTTTAATTCCGCTTCCAAAGTTTTTCTTTTTTCAATTTGTCCGCGGAGTTCCTCAACCTGACCGAAGTCTACATAGGTTTCTGTACGCTTTTTATTTTTTGTGATGCGGTGATAGTAGTATTTCTTTCCCTTAACTTTCTTGGTTGCAATATTGCCGGGAGGCAATGCTGCTATCTCGCGCTCCAGATCTTCAATGCGGGCAATAAGTTCTAAATTATCCATAGGAACACCTCCGTAATCCACTATACCCAATTATACCCAAAAAGCTGCAAGATATCAAGGGGATAACCCGGAAAAACAGGTTGAGTGTATGCATCCGGAAAGTATGACATATAAGAGGGTGCCGAACGTTTTTTATGCGGCACCCTCTTGTTATTGCGGTTTTATGATTGCATGTCCGTGAAGGGCGAAATGCAATTATGAAATGCAGTCATGCTAAAATTATACAAACAGCTTCGTTGTAGCCAGCTCGCTCAGTTTGGCGTGTTTTGTATACGGTTCCGGTTCTCCAAGCTTCTCCCAGTTGTCACGGAGGTAGAAAGAAGGGATTACCTTGCCGAGGATGTGGAATTCATTGGAGTCATGCTCCATCAGATAGAGCGCCAGCTGCTCGGGAGCCATCTGCTCGGCCTGCTCTGCAGGTACGCCCAGCTCATCTGCAAGCCAGTAGTGGTTTCTTAAGACTAAACCATAAGGGGTGTCTCTTCCAACTCCAACATATTGCATAAAGTTTGGTCTGCCTTTGTCATCTTTCGGACATTTCCAGTTTTCGCCGATCCCTGCCCAACCATAGAGGACGACATCCGCATCTCCCCGTTCTTTGGTTTTGGACAGTTCTTCGCCAAAAATTTCTGCGGGATCCAGATATTTTAACTGCATATCCATCACATCAATGCCGCCTAAAGATTCTTTGATAAAATGGGTCATGCCGATGACATTTCCGGACATGCTCGTTGCTGTATTTCATGTTCATCACCTTTTCGGACAGGCCTGAGTTGATTTTGGGGAACGGAGTTTGTTATCTGACATTATACAGGAACGTCCCGGTTTTGTAAAATAGCCGGATTGTATTCTGTCATGCAATCTGCTTATTTCCTATCTGAGTTCAGTCATCGCCCTGATAATAATTATCTGCCTGTGTAAATTCATGCTTGACATTTTACCGATACCGACATATGATGGTATCAAATGATACCAATGCGCCATGGGGGGACTGAACCTTGACTGATATGAGGACGAGAATTGAAAGCGAACTTGACATAAATTCCTATTTACAAAACCTTCAATATGCATTGCAACATAATGCGAGGATTACATTCCAGGCTGAGCGCCTGGTTGACCGAAGTAGAAACCAGAGATATACGAATAAGTTCACTGTTGCAGATTTATTCCCGGATGAGAATCCGGCAATAGCTTTGAAGCGCGAATTGCAGACGTTGACCGTTGAAGAATACATGCAGACTGTCAAAGACCTGCGTTTTCCAAATAGAAGTGAGATGCGTGAGTTTGGAAAAGTGTATAATGGGAAAGGAGATGTTTATATAAAAATTCGTGTGGAGTTATTATCTGATTTTGGAAATCCCACGACCTTTGTTATGTCATTTCATTATGCTGAAGTTCCGTTTAAGGCTGATATGTTTCCATATAGAAAAGAAAAAGGAGGTGCGAGTCGATGATGACCCTGGGTAAAGAAAAAAAATTGTGTCTCTCCTGCATGGAAGAACATGAAGTGCAAAGGATAGCAATTGTTGAGAGCAATATGTTTAAGGGAATATCCGTAGAATACAATGCGGAGTATTTCTATTGTGACCGGACAGACGAAGCTTATGCGGATGAGCAGCAGATTTCCTTAAATGATATAGCTATGAAAAATTCATATCGTGAGAAAATGGGACTTCTTACATCGTACCAAATAGCAGCTATTCGCGCTAAATATGGTATCAGCCAGAGTGATTTGTGCTATTTACTGGGATGGGGCGGAAAAACAATCACGCGATATGAAAGCCATCAGGTGCAGGACGTAGCGCATGACACAATTCTTCGGAAACTTGATGCAGACCCCGAATGGTTCCTGCAACTGCTCGAGACAGGAAAAGAATCCCTTTCTGCTTCGTCTTATGCAAAGTACACAAAGACCGGCACCATCCTTTTCGAAAAAGGACATGATATGTATTTGAAAAGTACTATCATGTCGAAATATGCCCGATTTCTTCGTAATCCGGAGGTTACTGGAGGGAAAGTTTTATCATTGGACGTGGTGGTTGATATGATTCACTATTATGCTAATTCCCCGATGGTGAAGAATTTGTTCCGTGTTAAGCTTATGAAGATGTTATGGTATGCGGATGCGCTTTCCTATAAGCGTCGTGGGTGCGCTATATCAGGGTTAGTATATCGGGCATTGCCTATGGGAGCTGTTCCGGTGGCATATGAATCCATTGTTGATCTTGGCACTATACATTGCGAAGAGATTGACATGGGCGATGGAACGGGTTACAGATTTCTTCCAATGGAGGTAAAGGAGTATTCGTATCTTTCACTGGAGGATAAGGAAATCCTTGATGCAGTTATAAGGCGATTTGGAGATCTGTCAAAGAATGAAATTGTTGAGATAATGCATAAGGAAGATGCCTATACTGAAACTGCATTATATGACATTATTCTATTCAAATATACAAAAACACTGAGTTTGTTCTGAAGTAACAGAAAAATAGCGGTGAAAGATAAAAAGACAAGATGAGGGACCGCCTATGACTTCTTTACAGATTAAATATTTCCTGACCGCAGCCCGCTGCCTGAATTTTACGGAGGCGGCGCGGCAGCTGTATATCTCGCAGCCGGCGCTCAGCCAGCAGATTGCGGCGATGGAAAAAGAACTGAATATGCAGCTTTTTATTCGCTCTAAGGGGAAAGTGTTTCTGACGCCTGCCGCGGTGATTCTGATGCATGATCTGCCGAAATATGAAAAAATGTACGAAACGATTCTGAAAAATGCGCAGTATGCGAACGAGGGGCGCAGCGGTGTATTAAGGATAGGCTTTTTGCAGGGGCAGCATATTGCGCCGAATGTGGTAGAGCGCTATTTTCAGTTCCGGGATCGGTTTCCCAATATTGCTGTTGATGCGAGCTGCGGCTCTTTCGGCACATTGCAGCGTATGCTGGCGGAGGATGAGGTGGATCTGATTTATACCGCGGATTTTGAAGTGGAGGATAACTTCTCCTATTGCAGTGAGCCTGTGGCGGAAGATTATGCGGTGATCCTGCTTTCCCGGTTTCATCCGCTTGCGAAAGAGAACATTACCGGTCTCGAGCAACTTAGGGATGTGCCGATGATCACGCTCCGCCGACAGGAGAGCACCTGGATCGCCGGACGAGTGGAAGAGGATTGTCGGCGGGCGGGATTTGTTCCCCGCGTAAAATACGCGGATTCACCGGACGAGCAGATTTTATGGACGGAAATCGGCCTTGGATTCAGCGTGACGAATCAGGACAGCTATGGATGCCTGAATAAAAATCTGATCTGTCTGGATCAGATTCATCTGGCGGAACGCAAATTTGTGTTCGGCTGGAAAAAGGAAAACGTGAATCCGGCGATTGCGCTTTTTGTCAATTGTATGTTGGAGGATAGGAACTCAAAAGCCCGTCTATAATAATGTATCCTTTCTTACTGACATTTGTGAATGCATGTGCTGGAGTGCGGGGTGTTATTTTCGTATTTTCAACGCATAATTAACAAAGTCATGCATGTGCAGGCGCACGGGGGCTTTGCGCGATAAGGGATTGCTTATACCCCGATTCCAGAATACTTTTTTTACATAATTCCTTCTATCTGGTATCATTTCTTTAGATTATGTGTAATCAGTATTCAGAGTTTGGTTCTGAATGATTACCAGATTACATAAGAGCGAACAGGAATGGCTGTTTAGCGGCAGTTATTATCCACAGAATCCGGGATTTCACAGGATCCCATGAAAGCAGGAGGAGGAATTTTATGTCAGAACAATTATTTGGCGAGAGAATGAAGCGGGTGCAGGATGCGATCACACTGAATGAGCCGGATCGGGTTCCGTTTGTGCCGACGACGGGAAATCTGGCTGCACTGGAATACGGTGTCACCATCAAAGAAGGTATGGTGGATCAGCGGAACCTGATCCCGGCGCTGGATCGGATGCTGGAGGATATGAAGCCGGATTATTTTTATATGCCGGATTTCTTCCCCAAAAAGGGAATGGACATCCTGCAGCCCATCAATATTAATTATCCGGGAAAGACCGCAGAGTTTGGCGACAATTTTACTTATCAGGTTGTGGATCACGAGTTCATGGGGGATGAGGAGTATGAGGAGTTTTTAAAGGACCCCTCCGCTTATTTGCTTCACAGAGTCCTGGCGGAAAAGTTTCAGGCTCTGGGCGGGTTAAAGATTCTGAATCCCTATAGCCTGTGCGGCAGCACGGTGATGGGATTTTCCGCGCTGGCGGCGCCGCCGCTGCAGCAGGCGCTGCAGGCTATGCTGGATGCGGGAAAAGAGATTTCGGAGTTTATACAGACCGGTATGGATGTGACGATGTACCTGATTCAGAAAGGATTTCCGGTATGGGGCAACGCGGTGGCCAGCCATCCCTTTGATGATTTTGCGGACAACATTCGCGGACTGATTAATACGGTGATGGATATGAAGACGGATCCGGAATTATTGGCGGAGGCAGTGGACCACTATACGGATGTCTCCATTGAGTCGGCCATCGGCCTGTGCAAAATGTCTCACTCGGACAGTCTGTTTATTCCGCTCCATGCGGGCGTGGATGAGTTCATGTCTCCGGATGACTATGTGGAGTATTACTGGCCGCCGCTGAAAAAAATGATCAACGCGGTGGTCAGCGCCGGGATTACGCCGTTTGTATTCTGCGAGGGAAATTATTTCACCAGACTGGACGTGATCAAGGATGTGCCAAAAGGCAAGGTGGTTTATCTCTTTGAAAAACAGGATATGGCGAATGCAAAAAAGGTTCTGGGAGATGTAGCCTGTGTGGCGGGAAATTTCGATACAAACCTGCTGATGTATGGCACGCCGGAGGAAGTGACGGAGGAGACGAAGCGGCTTCTGGATATCTGCGCGCCGGGCGGCGGCTACATGATGTCCAATGCCATCTCGCTGGATAACGCGAAGAGGGAAAATCTGGCTGCCTGGTATGAGGCGGTTGAGAAATATGGAAAATATTGAAAAAAGATGGGGAGCCCAGAGCTTTTTACTCCGGGCTCCTTGTTTTTGGTCAGGCGTTAAGCCTTTTCAATAATACAGGTATGTTTTTTGGCATTTTCCCCTCTGGCATTTTTTTCATAATTAATACCGACCAGAAGCAGGCTGCCAAAGTATTTTTTCAGCGGGCCATCGTATCGATTATTTTTAATCTGCTGAATTGCGGAATCAGCACTTTTGCTATATTTAAGCTCTACCAGAAGAGCAGGCTTGTCTGTGTTGCGGTAAGGCAGAAAGGCGAGATCCGCAAAACCTTTTCCGGTGGGAAGTTCCCGGACAATTTCATAATAGTTTCTCGCTGTATAGTAAGCCAAAGTGACCGCACAGCTTAACGAGTTTTCATCGTTATACTGAAGCACGGAAATATCTGAATTATGGATTTTTTCCAGGGCATTTTCCACCGCATGGCTGTCTTTTTGTATAGTTGCGTTTAAAAGTTCTTCTGATCTGGAGAGAGCTTTGCCGATTTCTCCCCAGGTATCGTCATCCACAGCGTCCCGGAATATATCTGCGACTTCCAGGTTAGGAATAGAAACAGTTTTTGAATGTTCATCATATGCCAGATATCCCAGGTGAATCAGAAGAGTCAGCACATCGTCCCTGCTCCGGAATGATGTCATGTCATTCTGAAACCGCTCTGTTCGTACCCGGACTCCCTCACCGCCCAACATTGTCACGATTGCATCTTTTAAGCCATCAAAGTTCATGCTGATATAATTCTTCAACGATTCATAGGTCCCGGATGTCGGCCAGTATCCTTTGATTTTCCTGAAGTGAACAGCATTGATCACAGAATTTGGGCTGTATACTGAGCTGATATCAGAAAAAGAGTAGCCGTCATACCATTGCTTCATCTGATCAAAATCCAGGTTATACTGGTTACAGAGGTTTTCAACTTCCTCTCCGGTAAAACCAATGTATTCTGACAAATTCAGGGGATCCACCATGGTATATTCTCTGAAGTCTGTGAGGGCAGATTCTGTTCCGTATTTTTTGATGGGAAGGATGCCAGTCATATAGGCAGCAGCAATCATGCGGTCTGTGGTGACCCCGCCTTTAAAAAGCCCTCTGAGCAACTGGACATACTCTTCCTGCAGTCGGGTGTTCTCCTTTGCTTCTCGGAACAGGGCGTCCCACTCATCTATAATGATGATAAATTTTTTTCCGGTCTTTCCTGCAATGTGTGAAAGCATGCGGGGCAGAGAAGTTTCTCTGATATCAGCAATATCTCCGAAATTTTCTTTCAGATCAGTAATTACTTTTTTCTGCAGATCATTCACTACATGTTCAATGTCCGGAGTGGTGGAGATAAACCATGTAATATCCAGGTAAATCACATCATATTTATTCAGATGCTTTTCGAAAGATTCGGATTTGGAGATGGAGAGTCCTTCAAAAAGCAATCTGGAATCACAGCTTTTGTCATAGTAGGCGCACAGCATTTTTGCGGCAAAGGATTTTCCAAATCGCCGGGGACGGCTGAAGCAGGTAAGCGGGCGCGGTTTCCCTATAGTATCATTGATATAAGCAATCAGTCCGGTCTTATCCACATAAATGTCATTGATGATTTGTTGAAAACCGTCGTTGCCCGGATTCAGATAATCGCCCATTTTGCACGTCCTTTCTGTTCGCCTGGTGGTTATGAATATAGATTAGCATAGCGCAAATTGATATTCAACTGAAAAATATATTTTGAAGATGACAGGCATAAAAAATAATTTGTAATTAATGTTAATGCACATAAAAAATCAAAAAATAGTCGAATAATTATAACACAGTAGTAAAAGATTACGCTATAATGAGCGCAGACAACCAACGGTTCTCGAACGGGCACTGCGGAGTTCATGATATAATGAGCGCAAGTGAGTCAACGTGCTTGCATGATTGACGAACGGCGAAATGCAATCATGTGCCGTTTTTGCACATGATATAATGAAATACAGGAGGTAACGGCCATGGTGTATTTTGTAGGTGCCGGGAGCGGAGCTCCCGATCTGATCACGGTAAGAGGAATGCGTCTGCTGAAACAGGCAGATGTGATTATCTATGCCGGATCGTTAGTGAATCCGCAGCTTCTGGATTATGCAAGAGAAGGAACCAAAATTTACAACAGCGCGAAGATGACGCTGGAGGAAGTAATCGAAGTGATGCGGGAAGCGGAAGCGCGCCAGGAGATGACAGTCCGGCTTCACACGGGAGATCCCTGTATCTATGGCGCGATCCGTGAGCAGATGGATATCCTGGACGAGCTCGGGATTGCCTATGAGAGCTGCCCGGGCGTCAGCGCTTTCTGCGGCGCGGCGAGTGCGCTGAATCTGGAATATACATTGCCGGATGTCTCCCAGAGTGTGGTTATCACTCGAATGGCGGGGCGCACACCGGTTCCGGAGAAAGAGGAGATTGCTTCCTTTGCAGCTCATCAGGCGACGATGGTAGTGTTTTTGAGCACAGGGCTGCTGGAGCAGCTGAGTGAGCGGCTGATTGCGGGCGGATATCATGCGGATACCCCGGCGGCGATTGTATATAAAGCGACCTGGGAGGATGAGGAAAAATATATCTGTACCGTCGGAACCCTGGCACAGACGGCAAAGGAGCATGGCATCACAAAGACAGCACTGATGATTATCGGGGATGTGGTGACGCATTCGAATTACAGTCGTTCCGAGTTGTACAACCCGGCGTTTTCTACGGAGTTCCGGGAGGCTTCCCGATAGGTGAAGGAAAAAAGGAAAGCCGGACGGTGCCGGTTCGGTTCTCGATAAAGAGTTCTGTGCCTTTGGAGACAGGGGATAGTTATTTTGAGATGATTTGTCTTTAACCGGCATATTGGATACAGAGTGTAAATGAATATACAAAGGTGTCAATGTAATTGAAATAAAAGAAGCAGGCGGAGGATATATTTTGAGAAAAATCTATGTGGTGGGAATCGGTCCGGGTTCCTACGAACAGATGACGATCCGGGCAGCGAACGTACTGGAGAGTTGTGATGTAATAGTTGGATATACAGTGTATGTGGATCTGGTAAAAGAGCACTTCGCGGGAAAAGAGTTTCTCACAACTCCCATGACCAGGGAGGCACAGCGGTGTGAGATGGCTTTTAAGGAAGCGGTGAAAGGAAAAAACGTAGCGATGATCTGCAGCGGGGATGCCGGCGTGTATGGTATGGCCGGGCTGATGCTGGAGATCGGCGTGTCTTATCCGCAGGTTGAGGTGGAGGTGGTGCCCGGTGTGACGGCCGCAACCGGGGGAGCCGGTGTGCTCGGCGCGCCGCTGACCCATGATTTTGCGGTAATCAGCCTGAGCGATCTGCTGACACCCTGGGAGATCATTGAAAAAAGGCTGCTTTTGGCGGCGGAGGCGGATTTTGCTATCGTACTCTATAATCCGTCCAGCAAAAAACGGTATGATTATCTGCAGAAATCCTGTGATCTGATGCTTCAGTATAAGGCGGCGGAGACAGTGTGCGGCACCGTTTCCAACATTGGTCGCGAAGGGGAAGCGATGCAGCTTTATACGCTGGGTGAATTGCGTGATACGCAGGTGGACATGTTTACGACAGTCTTTATCGGAAATTCCCAGACGAAGATTCTGGATGGGAAAATGGTGACACCCAGAGGATACCGGCTGTGAAAAAACGCCGGTTACTGGTTGGTTAGATGATCTTGGATGCTTTTTGTGTAAGCCGAAGAATTCTTTCAAGTGTATCCGGTTTACGGTTATGTGTGTGCAATGAGTTTATAATGAATGACAATATATAGCGGAATAGCAACGGGAACAGGGATGATCGGAGGTGGTTATATATGAGTACAGAGCATGAGAAATTCTTTCATCAGATATCGCAGATACAACCAGTCTGCCGTGAATCCATGCAAAGAGCCAAAGCGCACTGGGATACGGTTGCGAAACCACTGGGCAGTCTGGGAAAGCTGGAGCAGGCGGTTATTCAGATCGCGGGAATTTCGCGCAGTGAGAACGTGGATCTATCCAAAAAAGGTCTGATTATCATGTGCGCAGACAATGGTGTGGTGGCCGAGGGCGTGACGCAGACGGGGCAGGAAGTCACAGCTGTTGTGGCGGAGAATTTTCTGGATTTGCGCTCCTGTGTCGCGATTATGTGCCGGGATACCGGAACAGATATTTTTCCCATTGATATCGGGATGGCGGTTGACACGCCGAGAGTCAAGCGGCGCAAGATTGCTTACGGCACGAAAAACATATATCTGGAGCCTGCCATGTCGAGGGACGAGGCAATCGCCGCGATTGAAACCGGAATACAGCTGGTGAAAGAAAAGGCGGAGGCCGGCTATCAGATCCTGGCGACAGGAGAGATGGGAATCGGAAATACGACTACCAGCAGTGCAGTGACCAGTGTGCTCCTCGATGTGCCGGTAGAGGCGGTGACCGGCAGGGGAGCCGGGCTTAGCAGCGCGGGGCTTACGCGAAAAATCGAGGTAATCAAAGCGGCGGTGGCAAAGCACCGGCCTGATCCGCAGGACCCGATCGACGTGCTGGCGAAAGTCGGCGGATTTGATATCGCAGGCCTTGCAGGAGTGTTCCTCGGAGGCGCGCTCTGTCATGTCCCGGTTGTGGCGGACGGTTTTATCTCAACCGTGGCCGCACTTGTCGCGATTCGCCTGGAGCCCAGGGCAGCAGATTTTATCCTGGCGTCCCATGTCTCAAAGGAACCGGCGGGAGCGATGCTTCTGGAAGCCATCGGGAAGACGCCGTTCCTTACCTGCGATATGTGCCTGGGCGAGGGAAGCGGTGCAGTGGCACTCTTTCCGATTCTGGATATGGCGGTTCATATTTACAGGGAAATGAGTCCTTTTGACGAGGCAGGATTTGGGACATATGTGCCATTGGAGTGAAAAAGGAAATGCCAGGTACAATCAGTGAGACTTTCAAATGTATTGGGGAATAAGAATCTCCTATGAGTGTGAAAACAGGAAGCGGGAGAAAGCACAATGATACTTCTGGTGACAGGCGGCAGCGGCAGCGGGAAATCCGAGTACGCGGAGAGCCGATGCATGGAACTGAAAATGCGAGAAACGGCAAGCGATCTTAAATGGACTTTTCCTCATAACTGTGTGGGCACGGAACAGTTACGGAAGATGCTCTATGTTGCAACGATGGAGCCCTTTGGTGCGGAAGGGGAGCGCCGGATCGCCCGACACCGGAAACTGCGCGCGGGAAAAGGTTTTGAGACCCTGGAGTGTTATACGCATCTGGAAGATGCGGATATCCCTGCCGGCGCGGTGGTTCTGCTGGAATGCCTGTCCAATCTGGTTGCCAATGAGATGTACAGTGAGAGCGGGCGGAAAGATGATGTGGTTGGGGTTGTGATGGAAGGAATTCATCATCTTGCCGAGAAAGCGGAGCATCTGGTAATTGTCACAAATAATGTCTTTTCTGACGGGATTTCTTACGATGATTCTACGAAGGAATACCAGCGCTGCCTGGCGCGGGCTAACGTCCAGACCGCAGCGATCGCCGATGAGGTGTTTGAGGTGGTGGTCGGGATTCCAATCAGGGGGAAATAGATATCAGAAGGATTTTGGCTATAACCAAAATGCATGACAAAATCGGAACTACTCATTTTACAAAATTACTCAGTGTTTTTATACTTGTTAATGTAAGAGGTTACATTGATGTCTGATGAAAAATTCTTTTTATCGGGTAATGAGAACTTATGACGAGTGAGGAGGATGTATAATGGGTAAATATGAAGATAATCTGGAACGTATCCGTAAAGTAATCCGTTGTGAGCCGGTAGACCGTGTTCCGGTTGTACCGTGCGCCAATGGTTATTATGCGAGAAGTCAGCATGTCTTGATGAAAGATTACATCACGGATTTTGATAAGGCATGCGATGCAAACCTGGCGGAGCATCTGGCGATTGACGCGGATGCGACGCAGAGTGTAATCTTTTCTCCGTACCTGCTGGGTACGCAGTGGCTTTCAAAAGCTGCGCTGCCGGGCATTGACCTTGGCGACGATGAAATGTGGCAGATCGTGGAATCCGAGAACATGCAGGCAGAGGAATACGAAGATATTAAAGCCGTGGGGTGGGATGCCTGGCAGGCAAAGTTTATCGCTGAGAAGTGCGATAACAACTGGGAAAACCTGAAGCCGTTTTTTGAGGCGAATCCCCGCTCCTACGCAAAGTTCTATGAGGCAGGTATTCCCTGCATCTGTGATTTCCTGATGATTACACCGTTTGAATATTTCTGCGGCGGACGTTCTCTGGAGTGCTTTTTTATGGATGATCTGATGGAAGAACCGGAGCTGATGCACGAAATCTTTGACATGGTGCTGGAGTGTAATCTGAAAAAATATCGTCAGCAGATCATCGACACACATGCGCTCGGCGTGTGGATCGGCGGCTGGAGAACCGGTTCGGATCTGGTTTCTCCGAATATGTTCGATGAGTTTGTGTGGTCCTCTTTCAAGGCGTACTACGATCTGTGCATTGAGATGAATGTCATCCCGATCTTCCACCTGGATTCGAACTGGACGATGAATATTGATAAGTTCAAACGCCTGGAGGATAAGACCTATGTCCTGGCGCTGGATTCCAAGACAGATATCCGGAAATGCCGCGAGATAGTGGGTCCGGATGTGTGCATCCTCGGTGATGTCCCGTGTGAGCTGATGAGTTTTGGTACTCCGGAGGAAGTGAAAGATTATGTCACAAAGTTGCTGGAAGATATCGGACCGTGGGGATGCATTATTGCGACCGGGTGTGATATCCCATGATGTGCTGAATACGATAAAGGACGATGTGATTGGGCATTTGTCTGAATTAAATCAGGATTTTTATATGCTGGATCTGCAGACCTGTGATGAGAATCTTTGTCAGTTTATCTCAGAAGTTCTGAACTATGTGCGGCAGAATGAGCTATATTTCAAAGCTTTATTGCGCCATAGAGAATCTGATGATTTTTATGTCATGTGGGGAGAGATTATAAAGCGGGATTTCCATATCTTAAGTAAGGTGATCCCGACTTATTACCTTAGAGACAAATGGGAGGAACTTGGAGCGCCGGAACCGTTTGCAAAGACAAAGAAGTGGGCGGACAAGATGACGCCGAGGGTGCTGGCATAAAGGTGCGAGCCGGATATCCTGCTATTAAAAAGAATAATGGCGTATGAGGGAGAAATAACGGAGTATTTTAATATATCGAAAACTTTACGACAGTTCCTTAGAACGGGAAGAGAAGAGGTCAGGTCAGAACTGACCTTTTCTTTATGCCGTGCGCCTGGCGGCGCACGTTTCTAACCGGTGCAAGTCCGGAATCCGCCCGGTAGTGGGAAGGATATAGCCGAAAGCAAGGGTGTCCATCGCGAGGTGGAATCTGAAGGAAGCTGGATGTTGGGAACATACTAACCGACGGGCAAACCTCTGGTCTGACGAACAGAAATCGCATAAGAGGCTATACATGGGGGTAAGGCTGCTGTTCAAGTCGAAGCCCGATAACTACACGGAACCATGTGTGGTAGATGCGGCAGATAGATGGAGGGAAAGAAACGTGTGGTACCCGGGGAGGTCTGCATGGAATGCTCTGAAAGGGGCAACCACTGTACAAGGAAACGAGGCAGTGCTGAACATGCAGAAGTCAGCAGAGGTCATAGTAAGCCGAAAGGACGAAGGACCGAATCAGTAGGAGTCTCCAGTACAACCGGGAAAGGAGGATGGACAGATGGGTGCAGAAAACGGAGAAAGCTGCTCACAGAGAGATAGCGCGGAACGTAAAGGGTATGTGAGAGCGCACCGTTCGTTCAACCGGATATGGAAGGAAAGGGACAGTGCACAGCTGGAACTCTTAGAGAAGATACTGGATAAAGATAACTTTAACAGGGCTTTCAAGAGGGTGAAGGCAAACAAGGGGGCGCCGGGGATTGATGGGATGACCATTGAAGAGGCACTCCCGTATCTGAGGGAACACCAGAAGGAGATTACAGACCGGATTTACAGAGGGAAGTATACTCCGTCTCCGGTAAGGAGGGTGGGAATCCCGAAACCAGACGGAGGTGTGCGTAAGCTTGGCATACCTACAGTCATAGACCGCACTCTGCAACAGGCAATCGCCCAACAGCTCATGCCAGTGTATGAGCCGCTCTTCTCAGAAGGGAGTTATGGCTACCGCCCGGGAAGGAGCGCAAAGGACGCTATCCAAAAAGTGAAGGAATATGCGGAACAGGGTTATATATTTGCAGTATCGCTCGACCTGTCTAAGTATTTCGACACTTTAAACCATGAGAGACTTCTGAACTTACTGCGACGGCACATCAGTGATGAAAGGGTCGTGCAGCTGATAAAGAGGTATTTAAAAAGTGGCGTGATGGAAAACGGAGTTGTTGTGGCAACGGAGGAAGGCTCCCCGCAAGGCGGGAACCTGTCGCCATTGCTGGCGAACATCTACTTAGATGAATTCGATAAGGAGATGGAAAAGAGAGGGGTTCCGTGTATCAGATATGCGGACGACATAGTGCTTCTTGCGAAGAGCAAAAGGGCATCCGAGAGGCTGTTGGAGAGCAGTACAAGGTATCTGGAAGGGGAGCTGAAACTGACAGTGAACCGTGAGAAGAGCCGGACATGCAGTGTGTTTGCAATCCGAAATTTTAAATTCCTTGGCTTTGCATTGGGAAGGAACGGCAGTGGGATATATATCCGAGTTCATCCGAAGTCATGGAAGAAGTTCAAGGCAAATCTGAAACGCCTGTCTTCCCGGAGGTGTGTACAGAGTATCAAACCCGCGCTGAAACGAATCGAAGTATATGCGAGGGGATGGCTGAACTATTATGGGATTGCGAGCATGAAGAACAACATCGCTGACATCAATGGATGGCTTTACCACAGGATACGTATGTGTATATGGAAACAGTGGAAACGACCGAGGACGAAAGTGAGAAACCTGATAAATCTGGGAGTTCCTTTCGACTTGGCATACCAAACTGGGAATACCCGGAGAGGATACTGGTTCACGACACATACAGTGGCGGTTAATATGGCATTAACAAAAGAAAGACTGGTACGGAGCGGATTCTATGATCTATCCGTCGCATACCAGTCAGTGCACGTCAACTATTGAAAGCGCCGAATACGAGAACCGTACGTTCGGTGCTGTGAGAGGACGGCGGTTAATCACCGCCTCCTACTCGATTCGATTTCAGTAGCAAGCGATTTTAAAAATATATTTACAACGCACGTAAAATTTGATACAATGCATATAATATTAAAGAAAGAGGTGGTTCATAATGGCTAATACAAATGTCAATATCCGCATGGATTCCGACTTAAAAAGACAGTTTGAGTCGTTTTGTACAGATATGGGGATGACCATGACGACAGCGTTTAATATATTTGCCAAAAAAGCTGTGAGAGAATACAGGATTCCGTTCGAGATCGGCGGTAATGTCCCGAATGCTGAAACACTTGAGGCAATACAGGAAATCCAACGGATGAAGGCTGATCCGGATTTTGGTAAAACTTACTCCGATGTTGACCAGATGATGGAGGAAATGCTTGCCGATGTATGATGTCAGACCTTCCACAAAATTCCAAAAGGATGTAAAGCGGATCAAAAAACGCGGCTATGATATATCTTTGCTTACGGAAATAATCAGAAAACTGGCGTCGGGGAAGCAGCTTCCAGAAAAGAACTACGATCATCCGCTTACTGGAAATTTTGCCGGTTGCCGTGAATGCCATGTTGCACCGGATTGGATTTTAATTTACGAGTTGGACAAAAATGAATTATATCTTTATCTTACCAGAACAGGGACTCATAGCGATTTATTTAACAAATAGTGGAATCAATTTTGAACAGTATGGAATATAAATTGGGATCGGCCAGGGAAATGGAATGACGAAAGGGACATTGATTATGTGTTTATGGAAAGATAAGGATAAGGCGTTGTAAACTGTTATAGATTGTTTTCCACGGTTATATAATGTGAGGGCTGTCATTTTTATGACAGCCCTCTGCAATTCATTTTTCAAAGAGTTGAGATGTTGTTACAGCTTCAGCGAATTCCCCATGGCCATTACATTCTCCAGCTTCGCATTCATCGGCACTTCGCAGCCGGAACCGAGCATAAATCCGCCTTTCATACCAACGTCCTGAATCAGCTTCTCGCAGTACTCAGAAACCTCGTCCGGTGTGCCGTAGCAGAGCAGGGAAGCCGGGACATCGCCGCGCATGCTCTGCCATCCTTCCAGAATCTCGAATGCTTTGCGCATGTCGGTGTCGCCGTCCAGCTCAAAATGTACACTGGATTTGGGTACTTCTTTGAAGTATTTGAGCATCGGAAGCCAGTTGCCGTCCGCATGCAGCACAGTAGTCATCCCCTCAGCCCAGAACGCTTCAATCATCATCTTTAACGCCGGCCAGCAGAATTCTTCGAAGGAATCGGGGGAAACGAAAGTGGCGGAGGAGCGCATCGCATAGACGCCGATCCGGTTGCCATGCCCCTGTTTGGCTCCGCCGATGGCCTGGCCGATTACATCCGGCGTGCATTTCATAACGACCTCTTTTACCTTTTCCGGATAATCGAACATGTCGAAGCAGAATTCCTCCATTGTGTGCGACTGGGACAGAGTGTCATAGACCGGAGCGCAGGCTGTGTGTGTCAGCGGCGCAATGCCCTGCGGGATAAAGTGCATCGCCATCTTTCCGCAGTTTGCGCCCATCTCGCCGAACCGCGCCATCAGCTGCTCCGGGGAGGCAAACGGCGGGTTCTGGATGCGGCAGAGCATCATGCCGTTCCATGCCTGCCAGCCCATCTGCAGAATGCGGTCATACTCTTCCCCATCCTGCAGGTCAAACAGGTCTGTCTCCACAAACTGGTAAAGCTCGTTCTCGCCCAGCTCTTTTCCGGGAAGGCGGACGGGAAGCCCCATGATAAACGTGGTATCTTTCAGCGCGGTACACATCATGACATCCGGTTTTCCGATCTTTGCGAACGTGATGTCGAGCGCTTCGATATTGCGGTCTATGTTGTTTATCATATCTGCCTGCGTGATGCCGGCGCAGGTACCGGCCCAGGTCAGAATCTGCGGCATATAGGGAATCTCCGAGCGATCCTTCGGTTTTTCCAGGCGCAGCATCCGTTCAAATTTTTCGTTTGAGTTCATAATCAGTTCTCCTCCTTGTGATTTTTTCAGTTTGACGGTTTCTTCGGGAGCATAATAAAAATTCTTAGTGTACCCCGTCTGATTAACTATATTTCAACACATTTCATTTGAATGATATACGTATGAAATATACAAAAAATAAGTTTGATATTCTCATAAAACTGGTATAAAATATACAAAGAAATAGTTCGTGATATAATGAGTGCAGACGAGGAAAATACATGCTGGCATGTATTTGACGAGTGACGAAATGCGCTCATGAATCATAAATTCATGAGCTAATGAGCAAAAGCAATGAGCCGTGAAAAAATGACAGAAGAAATGCAGATAAAAGAATCGGAAGAAGAAAGGGTGCTGCAACATGAGATTAAGCATGCAGATATTTGCATATGGGCTGCGGGAGTTCCATCCACAGGCGGAAATACGGTCCAACGCGTTTGAAATTGAAGCGGTTCGTTTGTTTTCCGCGAATGTCACGATGGAGAAAAACACCTTGTACATCGGCAGGCTCAGTGACCTGTTCAAAAACGGGAATGATAGTGTGATCTGCACCCACAGGAATGATCTGCTGCAGCTCGACACAACAGATCTGGAGGAAGTACTGAACTGTGTGCTTGATGTGCTTTCTTTTTATACATCCTGGGACACTGCGATGATGAATCTGATCACGACAGGAGCGATGCTACAGGATTTATTTGACGCTTCTGCGGAAGTGTTGGGACGGCCGGCATTTTTGCTGGATCCGCTGCAAAGACATCTGGCGCACACACAGAACTATGGGGTGGGAGATGTGGATGAGATGTGGGATATACTTCTCACCTCCGGTTCGTGTGATATGGAATTTCTTGTAGCCTTTAATGAGGCCGACCCGGAACGGATTACCCGTAAGGGAATATACAGCTATGAGGAGCCGTATTTCCCGAATGAATCATATCATTACAATTTCATTATCCGGGACAGCTTTCTCGGGTCCGCGACGCTGATCATTCTGGATGGGAAAATCCATGATGGTGAGCTGGATTGCTATTCCCTTTTCTGTGCTTACATTGAGCGGTGGTTTCAGCTTCATATCCAGGAACAGGATCATGTGATTCTCGAAGCGCAGATCCGAAATGCTGTATCCGATGAGAAAGCGGATGCTTCCGAATTGCGCCGCAGGCTGCTGCTGCTCGGATGGCAGGAGGATCCCCTGGTTTTTATGAAGCTTGATGCGCCGCTGCAGCCGTACAGTATCAACACACATCTGGCGCATTCCCTGAATGTCGCATTCCCCAATCTGTACGCGGTTACGTTGGATTTATCGGTGTGTCTGCTCTGTAATCTGAGAATTGCATCTCTGGAGGAGACGACGCGTCAGTTGGAGCCGTGGCTTACAAACGCCAAATACTATGCGGCGATGGGACAGATTTTTCATCTCTCAGATTCTTTTTATGACAATTATCAGTATGCGAAGGTTACATCGGAGCACTGTGAAAAGAAAGTGGGGGAGGTGTATGAGGGAAAAAATTATGTCCTCCCCTACTTGCTGGGGCAGATGAAAAGCTCCATCCTTCCGGACACTCTTCATCCTGTACTGAAGATCCTGCGCAGTTATGATGACGAACATCATACAGATTTTTATGAGACACTGCGCATTTACCTGAAAAAAGAGCGGAATATCGCGGAGACGGCCAGAACGCTGCATCTGCACCGCAATACGTTGTTATATCGTCTGAAGCGTCTGGGAGAACTGGTCCCGGATGACCTGGATGATGACAGGGTGCGTCTTCACCTGCTGCTGTCATTTGAGATTGCGCAGGAACACGGGAGTGAGTAATTAGGAAATTCCGGTAATGATTTACATACGGTTTTCCTGTATATTTGCCTGGCTATGGATGATTACAAATTCTAAAGATTCTATGAAATACTGGCACTCATAGTTGACGAGTGTTAAAAACTGTGTTAAGGTTTTCACAACTTATGAAACGACGATCACATAATGACACAGTCCATGCAGCTTTATTGCAGCGGGCTGTGTTATTTGTACAGAGATAGATAAGGAAAGGGTTTTATGTATGGATAACGCGGCATTTCAGGATTATTTCAGCAAAAAGGAACAGTTATGTTATGAAAACGACCGGGTGAGTAAGACCCTCACGCAGGAACTTGGCGTCAAGGTCGGTCTCCGTGATGAAAACGGAAAGGGCGTTCTGGCAGGGCTGACCAATATCTCCAATATCAAGGCCTTTGAAAATGTCAACGGAAAGAAGACGCCGTGCCGGGGTCAGCTTACCTACCGGGGATATGATGTCCGGGATCTGATTGCCGGCAGTGCAGACAAAAAGTTTGCCTATGAGGAAGCCGCGTATCTGCTGATTTTCGGAGAACTTCCCACCGAAGCGGAACTTCAGGCGTTCTGTGAAATCCTGGGAGAGAAGAGGACGATGCCTTCCAATTTTACCCGGGACGTTATCATGAAAGCGCCGAGCCATGATATCATGAATTCCATGACGAGAAGCGTGCTTACACTGGCCTCTTATGATGAGGAAGCCGCCAATCTGGATATCGACAATGTGCTGCGCCAGTGTATGCAGCTGATGAGTATTTTTCCTATGCTGGCTGTCTATGGCTATCACGCGTACAACCACTATGACAATGACGACAGCATGTATATTCACAGGCCTGACCCGGCGCTTTCCATTGCGGAGAATTTTCTGCGGATGCTGCGCCCGGACATGAACTATACGGAGCTGGAGGCCAGGGTTCTGGATGTGGCGCTGCTGCTCCACGCGGAGCATGGCGGCGGCAATAATTCTACGTTTACTACCCGTGTAGTTACTTCATCCGGGTCGGATACCTATTCCGCTATTGCGGCGGCGTTGTGTTCTTTGAAGGGAAGCCGGCACGGCGGAGCGAACATCATGGTGATGCATATGATGAAAGACATCAAGGCGCATGTGCGGGATTATGAGGATATCGAGGAGGTTTCCGCTTACCTTTCAAAAATCCTGGATGGTGAGGCATTTGACCATAAAGGTCTGATTTACGGGATGGGACATGCGGTGTACTCCCTGTCGGATCCCAGAGAGGAAATTTTCAAGGGATTTGTGGAAGCGCTTGCGGAAGAGAAAGGCATGGCGAAAGAGATGGCGCTTTACAATAACATCGAGACTTCCGCGACAAAACTGATCGCGGACAAGCGTAAAATCTTTAAGGGCGTCAGCCCAAACGTGGACTTTTACAGCGGATTTGTGTATCAGATGCTGGGGATTCCGGAGGAACTCTATACGCCGCTCTTCGCTGTTGCGAGAATTGCGGGTTGGAGTGCGCACCGGATTGAGGAACTGGTATCTGCGAATAAGATCATCCGCCCGGCCTATAAGAGCCTGACATCGGAGCGCCAATACCTGGCCAGGGAGAAGCGGTAGAAACATAATCGAAGCTCGTTTTTTGCTTTTCGTTTTCTTTTTAAACACCCTTCGGAGAAAAATGAATATACAGAGAATGATGATACCTCAGAGAAAAATGAATATACAAAGGACGGTATAGACGGGAAAGCATAAGAATAATTAAAATTTATGTGAAAATCTGTCGAAAGTGCTGTACATCTGTCGGAGAATGCGTTATACTATATCTTGTGGTTGCACAATCTTGAAAGCAGGAGATGTTGTGGTATGAGTCAGTTCTCTGAAGAGCTTCTGGAGACGGAGAGCAAAGGGCAGTATTGTCGGTTCGTGCAGACGGCGGATGGGTCGTATGCACTGGAGCCGGTAAAAGTGCCGGCTCATATCATCGCGGAGCGGGAGGAGAGGCTTCGCAGACGGGAGATTCGCCGTCACGCAGAGGAGAACAGAAAAAGGGCAGAGTCCATCAATGGGGGCTCTGTCCTTTTTTGACGCTGACCATCAGCTTTTTCGCTGTGGTCTGCTGCCTGTATCTGGCGATGCAGAACCGGGTCACGGTCCGGGCTGCACAGATTACCTCCCTGCAGGAGCAGATTGCGGAGCAGAAAGATGACAACGATACCAGGGAAAAGCGGCTGGAGACGGCGGCAGATCTGGAAGAGATTGCTGAGATTGCATTGCAAAAACTGGGCATGTGCTATGTAGATTCCGATCAGATTGCATATTATTCGCTGGAAGAATCGGATTACATGGTTCAGTATGATGATGTACAGTGATGATGGGCCGGGGAGCAAAATTCTTTACAAATGATGGTACCTACGGATTGCTGCACAGTATCAGATCACCCAGAATCCGATCCACCCGAGGATAATACCAATCGCAGCGCCCGCGACAACGTCTTTTACAAAATGTATCCTGGCAATGATGCGGACTATGGCAAGGAAGATTCCGGCGATCATCATGATAATGGCGGCGGGCATGCAGACGTAAGCGGTCGCCATGGCGATAATAAACACACTGAACACATGTCGGCTCGGAAAAGAATTCCCTCTTGTGTCTTTGGGAATCAACGACGGGGCGTCCCAGACCTCGTGGGGGCGAGGAGCATTGACGATTTTACGGAATATTGTGACGGCCAGGAAAGAGAACAGCGGCACAAGGATAACCCGCAACAGCCGTTCATCCCGCAGCAACGCGAGAATGAGAAGCAGAACGGGGTATGCGATATAGAAAGCTTTAGAGACGATATCGTTTGCACGGATCAGTCTTTTTTTTCTGCGTTCGTCCGCCTCAAAAGGGCGAGCCAGTTTATCATAAAATGCTTTCTGCATAATAAGCTCCTGAAATGCTGTCTTAATAGTTAAATGCTGATCAGGTGATAAAAAAGTGTAAGTATTGTTTTCTGTAGCGAGGCATATAAAAGGAAAACTGCTACCCCATATGGGATAGCAGCTCTTTTCATT